>Ga0210393_10000020_pt1 | contig 239790 bp, 181 predicted proteins | sample IncBWC27OmetaG_FD_160068 | JGI IMG/M metagenome (GOLD analysis project Ga0210393, IMG submission 160068) | Forest soil microbial communities from Barre Woods Harvard Forest LTER site, Petersham, Massachusetts, United States - Inc-BW-C-27-O ... | reverse complement strand
GTCGACGCTCCTGCACTGAACGTCACCGCGCCCGTCCCGCTCCCGCCCGTCACCGTCGCCGTCCCGGTCGCACCGTACGCCACACTTGCTGGCCCTGTGACCGTCAGCGTCGCCTGACTCGCCTGCACCAACGTCACCGTGAACGCCGCGCTGGTCGTGGCGTTATAGTTGTTGTCCGCAGCTTTGGTCGCTGTCAGCGTACAAGTCCCGGTGGCATTGGTAACGCTCACGGTTGTTCCCGTCACCGAGCAGCCCGTCGACGCTCCTGCGCTGAACGTCACCGCGCCTGTTTCGCTCCCGCCCGTCGCCGTCGCCGTCCCGGTCGTACCGTACGTCACGCTTGCTGGCCCTGTGACCGTCAGCGTCGCCTGGTTCGCTAGGGTCGCTGCCGCTGAAGTTTGCTGTTGTGCCGCGGCAGTATAGTTGCCGTTCCCCGCTTGATTGGCGTCTATCGTGCACGTCCCCGCGCCACTCTGCATGGTCACCGTTGCGCTAGTCACTCCCCCAGACACACTTGGAGCTCCCAAAGCACAAACGGAAGTGCTGACCGCATCTACAGTCAGGGTCACCGTCAACCCGGAGGTAGATTGCGCAGCGACTGGGAAGGTGCTGTTGTAGGCCGCGCTGGATGGAGCCGGCGTCGTGAAGGAGATCGTCTGACTTGCCAGTGTTGCTGTCGCTGAAGTCTGCTGCTGCGTGGCTGCGCTGTAATCGCTGTTGCCCGCTTGGTTGGCGTCAATTGTGCAGGTTCCGACGGCGCTTAACATCGTCACGGTCGCGCTGGTGATTCCGGCGGCCACGCCTGAAGTTCCAAGCGAACAAATGGATGTGCTGGCCGAATCCACGGACAGTACCACTGTCAGCCCAGAAGTTGATTGCGCAGCCACAGGGAACGTGTTGCCGTAGGCTGCAGTGGATGGGGCCGGAGTTGTGAACGAAATCGTTTGGGTCGTCTGAATTACGGTCTGCGGCAGCTGAGTTGCGGTGCTGCCGGCATCCGTTCCAGTCGCATTGAAGTTGCTGTCGCCGCTGTAAATCGCAGTGATCGGATCCACGCCGGTTGACAATGCCCAGACCGTATTGTCCGAGTGGAGAGACGACAATATTTTATTGGTGGAGTCAAACACCACTCCATACACGCCCGCAGCCGGTGGACCGCCACTGGGATTCAAATTTGCCCATGCGGATGGACCGCCTAATCCGTTCGCGTTGATGATCCCCCAAACGTCATTCGTTGCGGATGTCGGATATTGCAGGAGGGCTCTGTTGTTCGCGGAATCGTAGACCATTGGCACGAGTCCGCCGAAATTGGGTGGCGCGCCGGTAGCTCCCTGTGGAATCAGATTGTTCCATGCCGGAGTACCACCGAGTCCGTTGGCGTTGCTCAGAACCCACACGGAATTCGAGAGACTGCACACACCGCCAATAATTCCACTACCGCCCGCGACAACCATGCGGTTGTTGACGGAGTCGTAGAGCGAACTGGGCCCATATTGTCCTGCGGGAGGTCCACCCGTGGGGGAAAGCTTAATCCACGTTGGCGTTCCTCCGATCCCATTGGCATTGGTCAGCACCCAGGAATCGCTATAAGTACCGCACGCGGACCCTCCGCCGTTTTGGCCGGCGAAGATCATCATTCGGTTGGTGGCCGGATCGTAGGTTGCAGCGGCATTAATTCGAGGGGATGGAGGCGTGCCCGAGGGAGAGAGTTGTGTCCATGTGGGCGTGCCACCCTGCCCGTTGGCGTGCGACAGCACCCAGATGTCGCTACCAACCGGGAAGCAGCCGCCTTCGCAGCCGCCGTAAATAATCATGCGATTGGTGGTTGGATCGTATACAGCCATTCCATCGTGCCTGGCTGGTGGCGGGCCACCAGTCGGGAAAAGCTGGGTCCAGGTTGGCGTCCCGCCCACTCCGTTCGCGTTGCTCAATACCCAAAGATCGCTGCTGGTGGCACTACATGCGGGCGGAAGAGATCCGTAAAAAATCAGGTCGCCCAGCCCGTCTCCCAAAACCGGCACGTTGCAGACACTGACCGGCGGCGTTCCACTGGTGGTGATCTGGCTCCAGCCTTGCGATGAGGCGGGCAGCGAGGAAACTGTGAGCGGCGAGCCGGCGCCCAAAGTAACCGCGCCCTGCATGAAGGTAAACGTGCCTCCGCTTGGAGTCCCGGTGCCTGGAGGAACGGCAGCAACGTTCGCGGTGAGAGTCACGCTCTGGCCGTAAGTAGACGAGTTCGGCGAGGAAGTGACATAGGTGTACGCGTCGATTTTGCTCGCCGTCGCCGAGGTTTGCTGCTGCATGGCTGCGCTATAATTTGTGTTGCCCGATTGGTTGGCATCTATCGCGCAAGTTCCCGTACCGCTCAGCATGGTCACCGTCGCGCTAGTAACTCCACCAGAAAAGCTTGCAGTACCCAACGAACAAACAGCCGTACTCGCCGCGTCCACGGACAGCGTCACCGCCAATCCTGAGGTAGATTGCGCAGAGACTGGGAAGGTGCTGTTGTAGGCCGCAGTGGATGGGGCCGCCGTGGTAAAGGAAATCGTCTGGTTTGCCGGCACCAAGGTGACTGCAAACGCTGCGCTGGTCGTTGAGTTGTAGTTGCTGTCCGCAGCTTTGGTCGCTGTCAGAGTGCAAGTCCCGGTGGCATTGGTAACGCTCACGGTCGTTCCCGTCACCGAGCAGCCCGTCGACGCTCCTGCGCTGAACGTCACCGCGCCCGTCCCGCTCCCGCCCGTCACCGTCGCCGTTCCGGTCGTACCGTACATCACGCTTGCTGGCCCCGTGACCGTCAGCGTGACCTGATTCGCTAGGGTCGCTGCCGCTGAAGTTTGCTGTTGTGCCGCGGCAGTATAGTTGCCGTTTCCCGCTTGATTGGCGTCTATCGTGCACGTTCCCGCGCCACTCTGCATGGTCACCGTCGCGCTAGTCACTCCCCCAGATACACTTGGAGCTCCCAAAGCACAAACGGAAGTGCTGACCGCATCTACAGCCAGGGTCACCGTCAACCCGGAGGTAGATTGCGCAGCGACTGGGAAGGTACTGTTGTAGGCCGCGCTGGATGGAGCCGGCGTCGTGAAGGAGATCGCCTGGGCGGCCTGCACCAGCGTTACTGCAAAGGATGCGCTGGTCACTGCGGTGTAGTTGCTGTCCGCAGCTTTGGTCGCAGTCAGAGAGCACGTCCCGCTGGCATCGGTCACGGTCACTGTCGTTCCTGAAGCCGTGCAGCCCGACGATGCCCCAGCGCTGAAAGTCACGGGGCCCGTTCCGCTTCCGCCCGTCGTTGTTCCAGTTCCGGGCACTCCGTACGTCACGCTCGCAGGCCCAGTTACAGTCAGTGTCGCTTGGGCAATTTGCGTTGCCGTTGCCGAAGTCTGCTGCAGCGGTGCTGGGAGGTACGTAGCGTTGCCTGGTTGAAGACCGAAGACTGTGCAGGAGCCGGTCCCGCTCAGCATAGTCACTGTCGCGCTGGTCACGCCGCCCGCCGTGCTGGACGTTCCCAACGAGCAGACAGAGACGCTGCCTGAATCCAGCGATAGCGATACGGCCAGCCCCGACGTCGATTGCGCGGCCACGGGGAAAGTGCTGTTGTAAGCGGCGGTCGCCGGCGCGATAGTCGTGAACGAAACGGTCTGGGCAACTGTCGATGATTGCGTTTGCGCAAACTCAAAAGCGCCGATATCACAAGCGGCGCCTTGCGGACGCGTCACGCCGCGCTGATCGAACGCAACGGGATTCCCGCCAGTATCCGTGCAGTAGTAGATGGGGCTCAAGGGAATGGCGTCAACTGCGGGACTTGTGGAGAGCAACGCGATCGTCAGGGTTGAGCCGCCGTTGGCTTTCAGTCCGCCAGGATCAAGCCCGGCAGCGGTGCTGTTCAAGTCCCCGGTCTGCTTGAGTGAGGTGGCGCAAGTGGCGTCGTCGGAAAGATTGTAGCCCTGGGAAGTGAACGTCCCGGCGCAATTTCCGCCCGAAGGATTATTCGCAATAATGCTGTTCTTGGCGATCAGCGCGGACAACGCTGCCCCGTTCGACAGGCCGGCGCCGGTGGTGCTGCCGAAGAAATCGTTGGCGCTGATGGTCGAGTTGCCGGACAGGGTCGTGTTGCTAAGGGTGAGCGTACCGGCATTGTAGATGCCGCCGCCGGTGACGGCGCCATAGTAATCGTTACCGCCGCCGTTGGCGCTGTTGCCGGAAATGGTGACGTTTCTGAGGGTGAGGGTACCGGCGTTGTAGATGCCGCCGCCGAAGACGCTGACGTAGTAGCCGTTGCCGGTGGCGCTCACGGTATTGCCGGAAACGGTGGTGTTGGCCAAGGTGAGGGTACCAGCGTTGTAGATGCCGCCGCCGGCGACGCTGCCGAAAGTGCCGCCGCCGACGGTGAGGCCGTTCTCGATGGTCAGATTAAAAATATTGACGGTAACGCCGCCGGCAATGGAGAGAACCTGGACGGCGTTGTTGCCGCTGATGGCCACACTGGAAGCGCTGGGGCCGCTGATGGTCAGGCTCGTATTGATCGTGAGCGTGCTGGCCAGCGCGATCGTGGCCGGATTAGCGAGACTGAAATCAATGGTGTCGCCGGAAGTTGCGGTTGCAATCGCGTTTCGCAGCGAACCAAATCCGCCGTCGTTTGTATTTGTAACCGTGAGAGTCGTACCGATGATCGCCGCCGTCGCCGAGGTCTGCTGCTGCGCCGCAGGGAAGTAATCGCCGTTACCCAATTGGTTGGCGTCAATTGTGCAGACCCCAGTTGCGCTGAGCATCGCCACCGTTGCACTGGTCACGCCGTTCGCCATGCTTTGCGTTCCCAGCGAGCAGACAGAGGTGCTGACGGCATCCACCGACAAGACTACTGGCAGCCCGGAATCGGACTGCGCGGCAACGGTAAACGCGCTGTAGTAACTCGCGCCCGCTGGCGCGGGCTGCGTGAAGAGGATCGTTTGGCCAATCTGCAGTGCTGTGGCCGAAGTCTCCTGAGGAATCGCTTCGCTATAACTGGCGTTGCCAGATTGGAGGGCGAAAATGGTGCAGGTTCCGACGCCACTCAGCATCGTCACAGTCGCGCTGGTTACTCCGCTCGCCACGCTTGAAGTTCCCAACGAGCAGACGGATACGCTCCCTGAATCCAGAGACAAAGTTACCGTCAGCCCGGATGTGGATTGTGCAGCCACGGTGAACGTGCTGTTGTAAGTCGCATTCGCCGGCGCCGTCTGCGTGAACGAGATCGTCTGGCTCAGCAAGGAGGTAGTTCCCGAAGCGAGCGCGAGGCTGTTGGAATATCCAGCGGCAATCGACGTGACGCCGATCGGTGCGCTCAACTGTGCAGGCGTATTGCTTCCCGCGAAACCTCCATTTCCCAATTGGCCAAAAGTGTTATCGCCCCACGTCCAGACCGTTCCGTCGCTCTTCACCGCCAGACTATGGAATTGGCCGCCGGCAATCGCCTGCGCTCCCGTCAGTCCGCTCAGTTGGACAGGGGTCAAGCTGGCCGCAAAACTGCCGTTTCCCAATTGACCCTGGGTGTTGTCACCCCAGGCCCATACCGTCCCGTCGCTTGCCAAGGCTAGAGTATGGTTGGCACCCCCGGCGACGGCCAGCATGCTTGTCAATCCGCTCACTTGGAGCGGCACATCGCTGTTCGTTGTTGTGCCATTGCCCAACTGGCCATTCTGGTTGTTGCCCCAAGCCCAGATCGTACCGTCACTCTTCACGGCAAGGCCGTGGTATTCGCCTGCGGCAATCCTTATTACGCCAGTGAGTCCGCTCACTTGGACAGGTACAGCGCTGGCCGTAAAGCTTCCGTTACCCAACTGTCCAAACGTGTCGTCACCCCAGGCCCAGACCGTCCCGTCACTCTTGAGCGCTAGACTGAAGTTGAAACCCGCAGTAATGGCAGTGACTCCAGAAAGTCCGGTGACCTGAACGGGCACGCCACTGTTCCCGGTCGTGCCGTTTCCCAATTGGCCGTTCCCATTTCCTCCCCAGGCCCAGATCGTCCCGTCGCTCTTTAGCGCCAGACCGTGGTTCGCGCCACTGGCCAAAGCCACGGCGGCCGTGAGCCCACTGACTTGGACGGGCGTCGCGCTGCTCGTAAAAGTGCCATTGCCCAACTCTCCGAACCCGTTGTCGCCCCAGGCCCAAACCGTCCCGTCAGTCTTCACTGCTAGGCCATGAAGCTGACCTGCGGCGACCGCCGACAGGCCGGATAAACTACTGACGAATCCTGGCGAGGAAATGCCAAACGGCGAGGTCGTCGTTATGGTGCCATTGCCCAATTGGCCATTCTGGTTCTTGCCCCAAGCGTCCGCCTGCAGCGCCGGAATAAGCTCAAACGCCCCGGTATCGCAAGCAACCCCTTGCGGGCGGGTTACACCTCGTTGGTCGGTCGTTACTGGGTTTCCGTTTGTATCCGTGCAGTAGTTGACGGGGCTCAAGGCGATGGCATCCACAGCAGGGCTCGTGGAGAATATCCCGATGGTCCGCGTGGGGCCGCCGCTATTTTGTAGAATACCCAATCCGGCGGGGCTGTTCTTAATATCGGTGGACTGGCTCAACGATGTCGAACAAGTGGCGTCGTCGGAAAGATTGTAACCCTGGGAAGTGAAGGTCCCGGCGCAATTTCCGCCCGAAGGATTATTCGCAATAATGCTGTTCTTGGCGATCAGCGCGGACAACGCTGCCCCGTTCGACAGGCCGGCGCCGGTGGTGCTACCGAAGAAATCGTTGGCGCTGATGGTCGAGTTGCCGGACAGGGTCGTGTTGCTAAGGGTGAGCGTACCGGCATTGTAGATGCCGCCGCCGGTGACGGCGCCATAGTAATCGTTACCGCCGCCGTTGGCGCTGTTGCCGGAAATGGTGACGTTTCTGAGGGTGAGGGTACCGGCGTTGTAGATGCCGCCGCCGAAGACGCTGACGTAGTAGCCGTTGCCGGTGGCGCTCACGGTATTGCCGGAAACGGTGGTGTTGGCCAAGGTGAGGGTACCAGCGTTGTAGATGCCGCCGCCGGCGACGCTGCCGAAAGTGCCGCCGCCGACGGTGAGGCCGTTCTCGATGGTCAGATTAAAAATATTGACGGTAACGCCGCCGGCAATGGAGAGAACCTGGACGGCGTTGTTGCCGCTGATGGCCACACTGGAAGCGCTGGGGCCGCTGATGGTCAGGCTCGTATTGATCGTGAGCGTGCTGGCCAGCGTGATGGCGCCGGCCGTGCTGAAGTTGATGGTATCACCGGGCAAAGCGCTCGTAATCGCAGCGCGCAGCGAACCTGGTCCGCTGTCGTTCAAGTTCGTTACTGTGATGGTGTTGGCAGAAGTAGATGCGGCGCTCATAGCCGCCAGCAATATTAATCCGGCGCAAGCGCCGGGACCCGACCAACGGGACATTGGGCTGCCGAGATGAGCTTGGATATTTCCGGGCTTGCGCGAGGTTGAGTGCAGAAAGCGCAGTATTCGACGTGCGAACATTGGCGGGGGCTCCTGTGCGCTGAATTCTGTCGCTTTTTGTAAGAATTCCCGTTGGTGCAATCTAGGTGAAAGGAAGCGTCAAGGTTCAAGCGGTGCAGCTTCCTTTCGCATGCAATCACGAATCAGCGCGGCTTCAGCGAGGACCCATCCAATGGCCGTGCAAATGACCCTGACTAAACGAATATCCGTAAAATGCAAAAGTGTAAACAGTACTTCCTTTTAGAATGTCCAAGTGACTAATAAACAGTGCGGGCATCTTGGGGAGACCCCGCTGTCGCAGTCGTTCTTGACGGTAAGGGAGGCGGCCAATCTCGGCTTGTTCAAGGACTGTAAAGTTCGGCGGATCCCCGCGGCGGAGTAATTGGATCAGCCGGGCAAACACTCCGATCGCACCTTGTGCCTAGCACAGTCCATCGGGCGTTCAGTGGCTATCGGGAAACGCTCTCACGCGGTGGTCGCTGGAAGGATTCGTGTTAATATACTTATCTATTATATATATGACTTATTCGATACCATTAGATGAATATTTATCGTTGCATAGCCCTGGGCGCCCGCGTTTGTTGCGAGAAGCGGCTAGGTTGCCCTTAGTTTTCAGCAACTTGGGGTCTCTAATTCGCAGCTGACTGCTACGGGTAGGCGGTTCACAAGTGGTTTGCTAGATTTTGCAAAACGAACTGAGCTAAGCCACGTAGATTCTGGGATTTAATAATAATGAGAACACGAGAAACTCGGGGTTAGACCGCTTGTTAACTACGTTTCGAGCTTGTAGCGCTCGCGGCCTGGCGATAGAGCCGCTGCCAGAAGGAGCGGTTCATCGTCACGACGACGGCATCACCATCGTCGCGACAGGTCCTGCGGAAAGGTGAACCCGGCTAACGTGGCGCACCCTCGCGTCTTGATCTGATGTTCCGAATCGCCATTACCCCCAGCCTCACGCACCCCCAAGCGAAGATCCCGGCTAGCATCAAAGCGCCCCAGGTATTGATAGTGGCCAAGGGTTTCCACGGAATTCGGCGCCACCAGATCACGGCCCATGTCGCGGACATCGCTGATGACGCCAACAGAACAACAATGCTCAGCGCTATCCATGTTAGATCTCCTGCGGTGCCCGCCCCCGGCGCGTGTGTCTTCTCGCAGTCACTGATGGCCGCTCGAACCTTATCGCTCACCTCTCGATACCGTCTTTTGAACCACGAGATCATTGGCAAGGATGGTGGAAAGGCGGCACTCAAGATTTCAACGGTGCGCGCTTAAGCGGATTCTACCCTTTGCGCTGGTATCCGGGAACAGAAGAGCGATCAAAAAAAACTACAGGTGGTGCGCGGGGTTTCAAACCTAATTATCTTCGTCTTACGTTTCCAGTTTGTAGCGCGTCGCGGCCAGGCGATAGAGCCGCTGCCAAAGCGTGCGGTTCATCGTGACCACGATGAGCGACATGACGATGGTCGCCGCCAGCAGCACCGGCAGATTCCCCGCATCCGTCGCGCGGCTGATCGCCGCGCCAAGCCCGCGCACCGAGAGCGTCTGCCCTTGAAAATGAAAATATTCGGCGACGATGCTGGCGTTCCACGCCCCTCCGGAAGCGGTCAGCATCCCGGTCACGAGGTATGGAAAGATCGCCGGCAGAATCAACCGCCGCCAGCGCTCCCATCCAGTAAACCGAAATACGCGAGTCGCCTCCTTCAAATCCGTGGGGATCGCCATGGCGCCCGCGATCACGTTGAAGAGGATGTACCACTGCGTCCCGAGAAGCATGAGCGCCATCGCGGCGAGGCCCATCCCCCCACCCGCGCGAATCAGCAGCAACAGCAGCACAGGGAAGAGTGCCGTCGCCGGCACCGACGCGGCCACCTGCACAAGCGGCTGCGCGACTTTCGCGACGCGAGGCGTCGTGCCGATCCACACGCCCGCCGGAACGGCCCACAGCGCGCCCAGAAGCAGGGAGACGTTTACGCGAACAAACGTCAGGCCGGCATCGCGCGCAAGCACAATCAGCTCGCGCTGCCCAAGCTCTGCCATGCTCCGCAGAGCGCGATAAGCCAGCCACGCGATCGCAAGCAAAACGATCGCGCCTGTGGCGCGCCCGAGCCACTCTAGAGCGACATTGGGCGCGTCGTTTGTTTCCTTGGTGTGCGAAGTCTTCCTCGCCGCGACCGCGAGGGTCACGCGCTCGGACAACGGCTGGATGGCCACGCGATAGAATGCCGCCAGGATCCCCGACCTTCGCAGCACATTCAGCACGAACGACTGCGGCGGCACACCCTCCACCGTCTCAATCTTGAATTTGTCCGACCAGGCAATCGCCGGCCTCCAGACCAACTGGTCCAGGAGGACGATCACCGCGATCATCGCCGCCATGCCCCAGAGAATCGCGCGGGTATCCCCGGCGCTGGCGGCCACCTGCAGATAAGACCCGAGCCCCGGCAGCCGGAAATCGCGCTGCCCCAGAACGAACATTTCACAGGCCATCAGGAAAAACCACCCGCCGGCCACGGACATCATCGAATTCCACACCAGCCCAATCGCGGCGAAAGGCAGTTCCAATTCCGAGAATCGCTGCCATTTGCCAAAACGATAGAGCCGCGCGGCTTCGTCGAGCTCCCGCGGTATGCCTTTCAGCGAAGCATAAAAGCTGAAGGCAATATTCCATGCCTGCCCCGTAAAAATCAGCAGGATCGAGCCAAGCTCAAGACCCAATTGCCGTCCCGGAAACAACGCGACCATCGCCAGCATCACGCCCGGAAGAAAGCTCAAAACGGGAATCGATTGCAGAATATCGAGCAGCGGCAGCATGATTTTCGCCGCGCGCTCGGATTTCGCCGCCGTCAATCCGTAGGCGAGCGCGAAAAGCATCGACAGACCGTAGGCAACCGCCATCCGCACCAGCGAATATGCCGCGTAGAGCGGCAACGCGCGCGGGCTCGCGGAAATATTCGCCACCGGAGCGAACGGCGCAAACCAGATGCGCCCCGAGGCGAACAGGACATACAGGATCGCGAGCAAGCCGGCGAATACGACCGCGTCCGCCACGAACGAACTCCTCCATCGTGTGCGCTCGGAAATCGCGCGCAGAATCGATTGGTAGCTGATCGCGGGTTGAATATTCATGCGGCCGGTCTATGGCGTTACGGCTGGCTCTTCTTCAGGCGCCCCGTTACTGAGTCGTAGTCAAAGAGCTCTGCGTACCGGCCCCACTGGATGGCCGTTTCGAGCTGGCGGCGGGCTTCGTCGTCGCTGAAGTGCTCGTCCAGCAAATCCTGAAAGAATTCCAGCGGCATCGTGCCGTCTGCTTTCGCCTGCAGCGCCGAAGACATCTGGCACAGCAGCGGCACGTGAGCAAGTAGCGCGTCGCGAACCAATTGCTTGCGCTTTTGGATGTCCGCGGCGGCAACCGCCCGCCCCATATCGGTGATTTCCGCTTCACCCTCCGCCACGCTCACGAATCCAAGCAGGGCGCAAGCTTCCACGATCGGAAGCAAATCATCCGCTTCGAGCATGAGTTGATGTGAGAGCCGGTGTAGATCCTCGTGCCCTCCGTGGTCGGCAAGAATCTCAAGGAAGCCGGCCATGCCGCCCGCGCGCGCGTGCGGCAATCTGAGATAGCGAGGAGGTGCGGGAGTCGTGGCGCCTGTCCGTATTTCCGCCGGCTTCGTTGTGGCGGGCGCCTCGTGACGCACTTCCGGCTGAGTCAGGACGCGGTAGATATGATCGACGAGGGTTTCAAAGGGCTCGGACTTACGACTGCGCGGCTGCGGCAGCATGATTTCAAAATCTTCGCGAATGTGCGCGGGATTGCTCGCCAGCACGATCACGCGATCTGCGAGGACAACCGCCTCCTCGATATTGTGCGTGACGATGAAGATCGCGCGCGTCGGAATCTTCCGGTCGTGCCACAACTCCAGCAATTCGCCGCGCAGCGTCTCCGCCGTCAGGACATCCAGCGCGGAGAACGGCTCGTCCATGAACAACACTTCCGGCTCGATCACCAGCGCCCGCGCGAATCCCACGCGCTGCTTCATTCCGCCGGAGAGTTCCTTGGGATACGCGTTCTCGAAGCCGTCGAGGCCCACGGCGTCCAAAATGTGCAGGGCGCGCTTGTGGCGTTCGACCGCCGGCACACCGCGCGCCTCCAGCGGCGCCTCGACATTCTCGAAGACGGTCAACCAGGGAAACAGGGCAAAGCTCTGGAAGACGATGCCTACATTGGGTGGCGCGCCGTCGAGCGGTTGGCCGTGCCACAGCACTTCGCCCGCGGAGGGGCGGGAGAGTCCGGTGAGCATCCGCAGCAGTGTGGATTTTCCGCAGCCCGAGGGCCCCAGGAGCGCGAGAATCTTCCCGGGCATGATTTTCAAATCGGTAGGAGAGATGACCTGGACGCGTCCGCCGTCTGGCTGCAAATAAAATTTCTCAAGCGCGCGCCCTTCCAGAATCGGCTCGCCGTTTTCTCCGCCGGGCGTGTCGGTCACAACTGGTGTGTAATTGGTCTGGGACACGGGCGCATTATGAACGAGAAGGCAAGCCGCCGAAAGGCTGGAATCAATCCGCGGCTGGTTAAGGCAGTGAACTCACGGATTGCGCGTCGCGATGAGTTCTAGTTCTACGCTTACGCCGTGTTGCGGTCCACCGCGGGGTGGCGGACGTCGCTTCCCGCAACCATGTAAATTACGTCTTCGGCGACGTTCGTGGCGTGGTCGGCGATGCGCTCCAGATTTTTGGCCACCAGGATCAGCTCAAACGCGGGGAATACCACGGAAGAGTCGCCCATCATGTAGCTGAGCAGTTCGCGGAAAATCTGGTCGCGCAGCTGGTCTACTTGATCGTCGCGCGCGAGGACGGACCGGGCGAGTTCGATATCGCGGCGTACGAGCGAATCCAGGCTGTCCCGCATCATTCTTTCGGCCAGTTCGCCCATGCGCGGCAGGTCCACGTAGGGCTTCACCCGCGGGTGCCGCACGATGCGCGTCGCCGAGTGCGCGATGTTCACCGCCTGATCGCCGATGCGTTCGAGGTCGTTGTTGATGCGGGCGATGGCCAGCACAAAGCGCAGGTCGGCGGCCATGAGCTGCTGCAGCGCGAGCAGCTGCACCACGCGGTCGTCGATCTCAATCTGCAGCTCGTTAATCGCGTTCTCTTCGCGCAGCACGGTCTGCGCGAGCTTTTCGTCCGCGTCCAGCACCGAATGGACCGCCTGGTGCACGGCCCTCTCGGCCAGGCTGCCCATCCACAGCAGCCGCTCTTTCAGCTCTTCCAGGTCGCGTTCGAAATGTCGTTCCATGCTCTACGTCCTCTCCCTGCGAAAGACTACGCTGGCGCGCGCCCCGCGACAAGCCTCATCCGAAACGGCCGGTGATGTACGCCTCGGTCCGCGGATCGGAAGGCGTGGTGAACATATGCCCTGTCGGCGAAAACTCGATCAAGTCGCCGTTCAGCATGAACGCCGTCGAATCGCTGACGCGCGCCGCCTGCTGCATGTTGTGCGTCACAATCACCAGCGTGCAGCTCGGCTTCAATTCGAACAGCAATTCCTCGATCTTCGCCGTATTCACGGGATCGAGCGCCGAGCACGGCTCGTCGAGCAGCAGAACCTCGGGATCGACCGCCAGGGCTCGCGCGATGCACAAGCGCTGCTGCTGGCCGCCGGAGAGCGCGTAGGCCGACTTCTGCAGCTTGTCCTTGACTTCGTCCCACAGTGCGGCGCGGCGCAGGCTCTTCTCGACGGCGTCATCCAGCCGCCCCTTGTGGCCGTTGATGCGCAAACCGTACGCCACGTTTTCATAGATGGACTTGGGAAACGGGTTGGGCTTCTGAAAGACCATGCCCACCATGCGGCGCAGCTTGGTGACATCCAGCGTAAGAATATTCACGCCGTCGAGGGCGATTTCCCCCTCGAGCCGGGTGTGCCGCAGCGTCTCATGCATGCGGTTCAGCGTGCGCAGCAGCGTGGACTTGCCGCAGCCGGACGGCCCGATCATCGCCGTCACGCGGTTGGTGGCCACGTCCATCGAAACGTTGTGCAGCGCATGGTTCTTGCCGTAATAGAAATTCAGCTTGGTAACTTTCATGCGCAGCGTGTTGGCGCCGGATGAGGACATAGCAGGAGTATGCGCCGACGTCTTAGCCGTGGACGTTGCGGCGGTCGCCCCCGAATTCCCCATGAGTGGGAAAGCGGAACTCATCGTCAGGTCCTCTCATAGGCGGCGCCGCGCGTCAAAAACGCGCGGACCAAAATGTTCGTGATCAAAACCAATCCCAGCAACACCAATCCTGCCGCCCACGCCTGCCGGTGCCAGTCTTCGTAAGGCCCGGTGGCATAGGTGTAAATAATAACGGGAAGAGACGACGTCGGCTGCATCCAGCCGGGGCTCCAGTACCGGTTGCCGAACGCCGTGAAGAGCAGCGGCGCGGTCTCGCCCGCGACGCGCGCCAGCGCCAGCAGCACACCGGTTAGAATGCCCCTCGAAGCGGCGGGGAGAACCACCGTCGCAATCATTCGCCATTTGTTGGCGCCCAGCGCGAATGATCCTTCGCGCATGGCGCGCGGGACGTCACGCAAAAAGCTCTCTGTATTTCGGAGGACCGTGGGGATAACCATGACCCCGAGCGCGATTCCGCCTGCCAACGTCGAGAAGTGGTGCATGGGCATCACCACCAGGGCGTAAGCGAAAATTCCCATAACGATCGACGGTACGCCGTTCATCAAATCCGCCGTGTAACGCACCAGAAACGGCACCGTCCTGCCGCCAAATTCGGCCAGGTACACGCCGCCCAAGAGACCAATCGGAACGCCGAAGAGCGCCGCAAGAAACAGCAGCTTCAGGCTGCCCAAGATTGCGTTGGCCATGCCGCCGCCCACTTCACCCACAGGAGCAGGCAGCTTCGTGAAGAAGTTCCAAGACAAATCCTTGCCGCCGTTCCAGACGAGATAGCCCAAAATGAAAAACAACGCCGAAACAGTAAGCAGAGCGCAGAGTCCCGTCAACGACAACATCACAACATTCAGAGACTTTCTCCAAGCGAGGCGCGCGCTCATGTGGGCAGCACCCCGCTTCCCCGAGCGGTCGTGACCAGAATGAGGAGACGCGCCAGCCCGTTGAGAACAAACGTGAGCAGGAACAGCACCAGACCCAGCTCAATGAGCGCGCTCAGATACAAATTGCCGGTGGCTTCCGAGAACTCGTTGGCCAGAACGGCCGCGATGGAATAGCCCGGAGAAAACAGCGATGCGGCCACTCTTGGATTGTTGCCGATCACCATCGTAACGGCCATCGTCTCACCGAGAGCGCGCGCTAAAGCGAGGAACACCGAACCGAAGATTCCGATTCTCGCGGCCGGGACAACCACCTTCCATGTCGATTCCCACTTCGTGGCGCCCAGCGCCAGCGCCGCTTCACGCTGGTCGCGCGGCACAGCCAGCAAAACTTCGCGCGACACCGAAAGCACGAACGGCACCACCATGATGGCCAGCACGATTCCTGCCGTCAAAAAGCCGATGCCATACGATGGTCCCTGAAACAGCGGCAAAAATCCGAGCACCGCCTTCAGCGCGGGCTGAACGGTGGTACGCATCACAGGCACAAGCAGAAACACGCCCAGCAATCCGTAGATCACGCTGGGAACAGCCGCCAGGAGGTCGCTCACGAACGTCAACGAGGAAGAAAGTCTGGGAGGGGCAAGTTCCGCCAGAAATATCGCCGCCCCCACGCCGAGCGGTACCGCAATGACCAACGAGACCAGCGACGTGACGATCGTGCCGTAGATAAACGGCAGAGCTCCAAAATCGCCGGCGACCGGATCCCAGGTTTTGGTGACGAAAAATGTCCAGCCGAATTTGGCGCGCGCCTCAGCCGAAAGAACCCAAAGCTGGTAGACGAGAAGCGAGGTAATTACCAGCAGCGTCGCCGCGGAGAGGAACGTGACGAAATGCGCGATATCATCGGCGCTCCACCGGCGCAGCAGCGAACGCGAATTTCCAGAGAAATCCGTGGGCGCTGCCGCGTTTGGTGTCGTGGCCATTTCGGTGATTTCGCCTTTGTCCGTTCAACGCTCGATACTCTGCGCTACTGAATCTGCGCGATCGCCTTCATTTCCTTGGCGACGACTTCCTTCGGCAGCTTCGCGTAAGCCAACGCTTCACAGTACTGCTGCCCGTCCGTCAGTGCCCACTTCAGGAAGTCCTTGACGACGTCCCGCTTCGCCGCGTCGGCAAATTTCGACGGGATCAGCAGCCACGTAAAGCTGGCGATCGGGTACGCCGCCTTCCCTTCCGGATTCGTGATCGAAACGCGGAAGTCATCGGGGATAAATTTTGCCGCCGCCGCTGCCGCCGCGGATACACTGGCGAGGTCAGCCTTCACGAAGGCGCCGGAGGAATTCTTCACTTTCCCGTACGGAATCTTGTTCTGAACCGCGTAAATCAGCTCGACGTATCCGAGCGAGCCGGGCGTCTGCTGGATCAGCGCGGAGACGCCTTCGTTACCCTTGCCACCAAGCCCAGCGGGCCAGTTCACCGAAGTTCCCTTGCCAACCTTCGTCTGCCAGTCCGGACTCACCTTGGAGAGATAATCCGTCCAGATGTACGAAGTACCGCTGCCGTCCGATCGGTGAACGACAACGATATCATCGCCGGGCAGCTTGATTCCCGGGTTTGCCCCGGCGATCGCCGGATCGTTCCATTTCGTGACTTTGCCAAGAAAAATCCCGGACAGCGCTTCGGGGGTGAAATTCAAATCGCCCTGCACGCCGGCAACGTTGTAGCTGGGCACCGCGGCACCCAAAACCGTCGGAAAATGGAGAATCGGCACGCTCGACTGCTTGAGCTGGTCGTCGTTCATGGGCCCGTCCGAGGCACCAAAATCAACCGTCTTGTCAAGCAATTGGCGGATACCGCCGCCCGAGCCAATGGACTGGTAGTTGATTTGAACGTTCGAATGCGCCTGGTGGTAAACGTCGAACCACTTCGAATAAATCGGGTAGGGGAACGTCGCACCCGCGGCGTTCAACAATACTTGACCCTCGGCCAGCGCCAGCGTTGACGCCAAGGCCAATACCACCGCCAGCACTCCGATCAATTTTGCAATTCGCATGTCTTCTCCTGGACTTTCGATGGCGGGATTCTGACGCTGAATTGTTACAACCACGTTACAAGGCAGTGATCCCGCAATAAAATCGAAAGACACGCATAGCCGCCCCGTTTCGGCAGGTTGCAGAGGGGGGAGAAGGGCCGACGCCAGGGGAGCGCCGGCCCGGGGTGGGGTTGCAACACGAAGATCGAAAGCTTATGCACCAAAACGGTGCACAGCGAGTTAAATGGCCTTCTCCGGGTAGCCGGTTTCGTCGACAGGCATCCGCGTGCGGCTGTGGCGCACGTCCAACCCGCGAACCCAGAAAATAATATCCTCAGCGATATTCGTGGAATGATCCGCGATCCGCTCGAGATAACGCGTCGCGAGGAGAAACTGCAGCTGCGGCGCGGCTTGCCGGCCATCCTCGGTCATGCGGCTGAGCAAATACTCGAAAATCTGGTCGCGATAACGGTCGACCACGTCGTCGGACTCCAGCACTTCGCCCGCCAGAACCACGTTTCGATGGATCAGCGCGCCCAAACTGCGGCCCAGCATTCCGCGCACCGCGCCGGCCATGGGCTCAAGGTCGCGAGGCATCTCTGTAACCTTCATGTCAACCAGCGAGATGACGCGCTCGGAAATGTTAACGGCTAGATCGCCGATCCGTTCGAGGTCGTTGGCGATCTTCTGCGAGGCGACCACGCGCCGGATTTCCTCGTCGTCGAGCAGCCCGGTTCGAAGCATCCGAACCGCGTGATCGTCGATCAGAATCTCCAGTTCATTCACCCGCGGCTCGATCAGGAACACCTTGCTCGACAGATCGGCCGCCGCATCCACATTGGGGCGTAGCAGAGCGTCCAGGGCGCACTCCACGCTGGACTCCACGGTCCGGGCCATCGAGATCAGGTAGTTCGCCAGAACGTCCTGGTAGATCGTTTGAATTTTAGAAGCCGGGGTCGCCATTTTCCGCCTTGGATTCAGATTCCGGGCATGGCAAGCATAACTGGCTTATGTAACAACACGATGAAACCGGGGTGAATATCCGGCGAAAGGAAATTAGGAAATCTTAGGAAGCAATCGGGATGCTGAAATGGAACCGCGAGCCGAGGCCGACGGCGCTTTCCACCCAGATACGTCCGCCATGCGCTTCGACAATATGGCGCGCGATCGAGAGGCCCAAGCCTGTGCCGCCGGCTTCGCGCGAACGCGCGGCGTCAACGCGGTAAAACCTCTCAAAAATCCGCTCCAAGTCAGCCTCCGGAACGCCGATACCCGTGTCGGCCACCGTGAAGACGACGTTCTGCCCGTTCGAGCATGAAATCATTTCGATGCGGCCCCCCGCGGGCGTGTACTGCACCGCGTTGTCGAGCAAATTCTGGAGAACCTCGCCGAGCTGTACGCCGTCGCCGCGAATGGGCGGCGCGCCCTTCTGCGTCTCCACGTGAATCTCGATGCCCTTCGCTTCCGCCTTGAGCCGCGCCGTCTCGACGCATCCGTTCACCAAAGCTTCGACCGGCACCGGCCGGATCTCCAGCTCGAGGCGGCCGGCCTCGATGCGCGACAATTTCAAGAGATCATCGGTGAGTCGCGCCAAACGCCGCGCGTGCTCGCGAATGATCTCAACGAACCGCTTGCGGTTGGCCCGATCATCGAGAGCGCCATTGAGGAGCGTTTCCGCAAATCCCTGAATGGCCGTCAACGGCGTTTTGAATTCGTGCGAGACGTTGGCCACGAAATCGCGCCGCACGCGCTCGAGCCGACGCAGTTCGGTGATGTCGTGGAGCACCAGTACCGCTCCGTTGGCGCCCGCCGCGCGCACCGGCGCCGCCGTCACGCTGAAATTTCTCCGCCGCACCGTGCCCACCTCGACCTCGCCGGTCACTTCCTCCGCGCCGGGGAGCGCCTGTCTCACCAATGCGATCAGATCGGCTTGCCGCAGAGCCTCAACAAGCGTGCGGCCCTGCGAGCTTCCCTCGGGCAGCTCGAGAATCTGCTCGAAAGCCCAGTTGCAAAACAAAATGCGCTCGTCTCCGGCCACCACTGCGACGCCCTCCACCATGCTTGCCAGGATGGCCGATGAGCGATTTCGCTCGTCGGTCAGGGTGTGAATGGTTTGCCCGAGGCCGGCGATGGCGCGGCTCATCGCGCCTGAAAGCTCCGCGAGTTCGTCGTGCCGATGGTCGCGGTCGAACGGCGCGAAATCGCCGGCCGCGGCGCGCTCGGTGATTGCCTTCAAACGGAAAATGCGCGACGAAATCGAGCGGTACGAAAAGTAAAACGCGATTGCGGCGACGCACAGAAACACAACCACGAAGGGCCAAATTTCCGGCAGCGTTTTCGGGGAGACCCACTGCACGGCGACCAAAATCGCCGCCACCAGCGCCAGGCAAATCATGACCGGCCGCCAGAATGGGCTTACTCGCAAGACGGAACTACTCCTGTTTTTCGGATGTGCCTTCGCTCTCGAACATATAACCGGCGCCGCGCACGGTTTTCAGGAAGGCGGGATGGTCGGCGTCGGTCTCGACTTTTTCGCGCAGCCGTCGAATATACACGTCCACGCTGCGCGGTGTCACGAAGCGCTCGGTGCCCCAGACGGCGTCCAGCAACTGATCGCGCGTGAACACGCGATTCGGGCGCGTTGCCAGGTAATACAACAAGCGAAATTCAAGCGTCGAGAGCGTCACCGGCTTTCCGTCGCGCGCGACGCGATACGAGGAGGGATCGATCGTCAAGCCGCGCGCCTCGATCACGCGCCGCGGCTCGTTGGTCGGCTCCGTGCGGCGCAGCAGCGCCTTCACGCGCGCGCCGAGTTCGCGGGGGCTGAACGGCTTCGTGACGTAGTCGTCCGCGCCCATTTCCAGGCCCACTACGCGGTCGGCCTCCTCGCCTCGGGCCGTCAGCATCAGGATCGGCAACCGGTTGAGGGAGGTGTCGCGGCGAATTTCTTTACAGATGTCCAGGCCCGAAAGCTTCGGCAGCATCAGATCGAGCAGCAGAATATCCGGCGGCGCCTTGCGCACCTGCGCGAGACCCGTGGCCCCATCGGTCGCAGCCGCCACTTGGAAGCCCTCGCGCTCGAGGTTGTAGCGCACGAGCTCCACGATGTCCCTGTCATCTTCGATGAGCAGAATTCGTTTCATTCCATGTGCCCCAGGTTTTGGGTGGTCTCGGCTGGCAGCAAACGAACTATATTATACGGTGCCGGGGGAAGGCTATGTTACGGGATGATTAAAAGACGAGAAGGGCGCAGAACGCAGTTTATCTCGCTGTGTTTAGCGTCTCATGGCATTTAATCCCAAGTGATAGGGCTTCCAAACTTGCGTTGAAACGGAATTTGAACCCGCGAAGACCTTAGGGAATTGGACGCGCTTAAATCTTCAGGAAAATCTTTCCGCGATAGAAGGGCCACAACAACACGAAAATGACGAGCACGAAAAACACGGCGAAGGCCAGCGACGCGTTCACCGGGCTGGCGTGGGGCACGAAAAATCGACCGTAAATCCACCCGTGCAACGTGGTCCCATGGCCGTGAAGTTTCAGAAATTCAAAATCGGTGCTCACTTCGGAAACGAGCGCCGCGAGCGCATACGCCAGGATCGCGTTCATTCCGAATACAAGGAACGGCGGGGTCCACGCCCGCCACGCGCGCAGATCCACGACCCAGTAGCAAGCGGCCAGCGCGAGCATGGCAAAGCCGCCGGTAAAGAGCACGAAAGTGCTGGTCCACAAATTTTTGTTGATCGGAAAATACGGATGCAGCAGTCGCCCAGCCGCCAGCAGCACGATCCCCGCCGCCGCGAGGGCGATGGCCTTGTCTCGGGCGCGGCGATCCGATCGCAACCACTCGCCGGCTAAAATCCCGATCAAGAGCGACGCCAACGCCGGAAACGTGGACAGAATTCCTTCGGGATCCCACGTCACGGATTCCGACCACAGATGCCCGCCCATCAATGTGCGATCGATATACGCGCCGAGGTTGTCGTCCTTACCCAGATGGCCGGCGCCGTATCCCGGCACCGGCACAAATATCATCACCGCCCAATAACCCACGAGCAGCGTAATCGCGACAGCCGCAGTGACGCGAAGATTCGCGCGCACGCGAGCCGTCCCGTCCGGGGCAACTTCGCGCTGAAACGTGGCCAGGTAGAGCAATCCCGCGACGAGATAGCACAACGCGATGCGCTGCAACACGCCCATAATTCGGATCAAGCTGAGATCGAAATCGGGAAATCCATTCAAAAACAGGCCGATGGCGAAAATCAGCGCGCTGCGCCGCACCACGTGAATCATCAGAGCCCGCCGCGTCGCGCCTTTCGCAATCCGCGCCGGGAAGGACAGCGTCAGCGACACGCCGACAATGAAAAGAAAAAAGGGAAAGATCAGGTCGGTAGGCGTCCAGCCGTTCCACTCCGCGTGCTCGAGCGGAGGATAGATGTGACCCCACGATCCGGGATCGTTCACCAGGATCATCGCGGCGATGGTCGCGCCGCGAAATACGTCCAGCGAAGCCGTCCGAGCAGGGCGGGGCGGGCCCGCAACCGCGGCGGCGCCTGGTGCAGTGGCCGGCGAGCGCGCCGCAATCGTGTCCGGGGTTGCGATGGAGAGGCCCTCCGCTGGCCGGGAGTGTACAGGAGTCGGTGAAGCGTGGCAATCCGCGTGGAAACGTGCGGAAGAGGCGTGCCGGAAAATCACCTCTGAACGCAGAAACGCGGCCGGGAGGAGAGGCCCGGCCGCGCTTTGCGCCTGAGGGAAGAAACTTCGCGCGTCCCCGGTACGGGTTGCGCGCTCTTCGCGCGGGCCGCCTCGGCGGACGGCCCCGGAAACTCCGACGAATCTCTAGCGGTACGCCACGTTGTGCGCGCCGCAGAACATCGAACTGACAAAGCTGGCGCTCTGCGGAACCCACCAGGTTCTGCGCATCCACGAATGCCGGCTGTACATCATCTTCCGGCCAACGTAATCCATCAGCGCCGGCCCAACCTGCACGGCGGCGTAAAGCGATGCGTTGCCCGCAAAGGGCTTCAGCATCGGGTCGAGCTCTTGGGCGCCGTACTTTGTGAGAGCGCGCCGAGTGGACCAGGCATCAAACGTCGCCGCGCCGCTGGAAGCGATTACTAAGCCGCGCCACATCATCAACTTGTGGTGATACTCCGTCCGCAACTCGTCGACCGACACCGTCATCGGTTTAGCCGCGCTGATAAACCCTCTGGGCGTCGGGGCTACTGTCGGCGCGAGCGGAAGCGGAGCTTCCGGCAATTCCTCGGTTTCCTCGGTTTCGGGCAGCGCTGCGGGCTGCATCGATACCGGCGCGAGGGGCAAATAATCTTCGGTGACCATCACGCTGGCCGACTCCGAGGCCGGTGAAGTCGCGTCCATGGCGGCCTTGTCGGCGGGCATGGGAATAGTGGTAGCAAGCTGCGGATGAATCAGGAGTATGGCCATTGCCAAAAGCATGTTGCTATCCTCAGTACGCCGCAGAAGACTTTCTGGGCCCTTTCTGCCGCGTGAGGATAGGTTAGGAGGCGGGTCTGGCTGGGGGTATGGCTCGCTGGTCCTGATTTGGTTGGAACGAAAGTTTTGGCAGGTTCTAGCACTCTGGTACCGGTGTAAGATGGGGCACATTGGTACGGAAGAAGCCCCATGCATGTATCTGTAAATAAGCGGCTTACTGGATTTTCTGGAACGAATCAGGCATCTCCAGGATCATGAGCTTTCCATCGGGCGTACGGGCAAGTGTTGGGGCGTAGAGGCCGATTTCTTCACGCCGCCACCAGGTGCCGTCCTTCCTCCGCTCCGCCCACGTCGTGAACCAGTACTGCCACCGGATTACCCTGACCTGCGCTGGAGGGTGGCCCGCAAACGGATCGGCGGCGAACAGGGCAAGAACGTCGGGTTCGTCGTCGAGCAGGCGCTCTTCTACGTTCAGGACGAAGCGAGATTCCCGCCAGCCGCTCAGCGAGGCAAACCATAAGTTCCAGTCAAAACGGGGCTGATATGGCGCGTAAATCCGAGGCGGTTTATAAATGTCCTGGGGTTTATGGCGGAAGGGATAGGGAGTCCAGTTCTGGCCGTCGCGGGAGCCCTGAAATTCGACCTCGTACCGGGCGCGCGTCATCACTCCAAACAGGCCGAACTCGTTCGCGAAGCGAAACGGTTCGAGGGCGCGGATCGGGCTCGTCGGCAGTGGCGCCGACGGTACGAGCATGAAAACGAGCAAAGCCGCCGAGGCGTAGAAAATCCAGGTGAGACAGACACTCTGCGTCGAAAGGCTGAGATAGTCGCGCCACGTGGGCCTGGCGGCAGCCGACGCCGGAGTTGGCGACTCGTCAGAGGTCGCGCCAGCGGTGTCCGCGCGGAGCGTCCGCCGCAGAAACCGGCGCAAGAACTTGTCGTCGAGAAGCAGCACCGCGAGCGCGAGCACAATGTAATTGAGGAAGGCGTAGTTGCTGGTGAGGATGATTCCCGCCTGCCACGCGGTCAGCACGAAGAAAAGAACGATGCGCGTCCGCCGCGGAAGAAAGATCGCGAAGATCACCACGAGTTCGAGCGCCAGCGTCAGAACCGCCGTCGCCTGGTGAAACCCGTGCGGCAATTGGTGCGCGTACCAGGCGATCCACGTCGGCAGCGGGCCGTTTTGGTAATACTGATCCATGGCCGTGAAGTCGCGCCATTCCGGGTCGCCTCCCCGAATTTTCGCCACTCCCGATTCAAAATAGATGCAGAACATCAGAAAGATCAGCAGATAACGGCTCGCGCGAGAAGGCGGATGAGCCTCACCCCAGCGCGGCCTCCATCCCGGCGGCGCGAGAAATAGGCAGATAAATCCGGCCTGCAGCAGCATTCCGTCGGATTGATAGCTGGCAAAATCCTGTGCGGCGGCGATGAAAGAGAGAAATGCGACGAGGCAGACGATGAGCATGCCGCGCGGCGCGATATTTCCTGCAAGCAAAAGCGACGCGACGAGCCCCACGATGCAAACCGCCATCAAGAAGCGGTCGCTCGACGAGACCCAAAACAAAGTGGGCGCGTACCAGAACCGCGAGCCGCCGAACACGCGCGCCACTTGAATCAGGTAGTCGTGCGCGGGAAGGATTCCGTTCGGTCCGATCAGTCCACGAATCTGGAAAATCAGCGAGTAGAACGCGGAGAAGAAGATCAGCCCGAGAGCGCGAAGAAACAGCCAGCGCGAGACCAGATACCCTGGGCGCGCGTCACTCGGTCCGAAGAACCAGCGCGGAATCGCGAGGAAATCCATCTCCATCGGCGGCCATTATACAGATGCGCCGACAGTACGGCGTGCGTGCGGAGCGAAAAACCGGGGCGCGGCATTCCAAACCGGCGAAGCGGATCCGAGCCTGCCAGCCGTTCTATGGCTTGAAGACCGCGCCCGGATCCTCGAGCTTTTCTCTTCGCGGCATTTCTTTTGGGCCGTAGAAACGCTGGCGGCATTTGCCGCAGCGATAGGGCCTATAGGGGAGGAAGAACAGAACCCAGAATTCCAGCAGGCGCCCGCGCTTGGTGCGGTGTACGTGGTCACTGCCGCAGACGGGGCAATTTCTTTCGTCCGCGTATGCAAAGATGCCAAGTCTCCGTTTCATTAGCAAGCGATCATAGCGCGGGGCGCTTGCCGGCGCAATCACCGCTTGCCGTTGAACCGAACCAGCCGTGGAGTTGCCCAGCTAAGACTTAGAATGACTCGAGGAGCTGCAACGCCTGGTGCCGCAGCTTGCCGAGATTGCGGTTCACCGTATGCGTCCGCGGCAAGAACCCCAGCACGGGCGGCCGGCGAATCGCCAGGCGATCGAGGCCGATCTTCAGGCGCTTGTCGTGCGGAGCGTAGCGCAGCCCGCGCACCAGGGTGTCCGCGGCATCGAGCTTGCGGTCCGCCGCAACATAAACCTCGGCGAGATTCAAGTAAAGTTGGGCCTGGCGCCGGCTCATCCGAATGGCTGACCGGCACAGCTCCTCGGCCTCGGCCCATTTCTGTTCCGTGGCCGCCAGGGCGACTCCCATATAGGAAATGTAGAAAGGATTGGCTGGTTCGTCTTCGAGCGCGGATTTGAGATGCGGCACCGCCTTGATCGCATCGCCTCCTCGCAGGAATGCGAGGCCGGTGCGAAACTCTTGAAAAGCCTCGACTTGGATCATGTATCGTCCTCCACTGGCTGGGCTGTGGCTGCTTCTAGCCTTGGGCCCTCCTGGCGCCATACCGCGCTGGGGGCCGTCCCTCAACCGTTGCCTTAGAGATTGAAGCGCGGGGGCTTAAACGGCAACTGTGCGGAAGGCCAGAACAGGGACAGCGATACGCGAGTCCTACTGCCGCAGGCAAGCGGGAGTTGCCTTGGTAAGGAAAGCCCTTTCAATCGAGTCGAATTCGACTTATGGTCATCGAATGCGTGTAGGAGTTGGGAAATGGGCTACCTGGGAGGGCTTGAAGATGCAGTTTGCGCATGGCCGAACGTTTCCGTCCATCTGCATCGCTTCGGCGGGAAGGAATTCAGATTCGGGAAGGCGGAAATCGGCTACCTGCACAGCAACGGGACGCTCGACATCCCGTTCCCACGACAGGTTCGAGACGCATTGATCGAGGACGGCCAGGCCGAGGGGCACCGCTGGGTTCCGAACTCGGGCTGGACCACGTTCAGGGTCCGCAGCGAAGCCGACCTCGCCCACGCGATCGAACTCATGCGAGTTTCTTACGTTCGCTACGCTTTGAAGTCAGCTTCCGATCCTCAGCAATTCCTGAAACACGAGAGCGAGTCCCTGCACTTAGGCCCTCGATTCATTTCCCTGCTCGAGACATTCGCTCGTTCCGCTGTTTGACCATCAAGAGGGCTGCGCGGCATCGCCCACAGCTTGAAGATTTCTTTGTTCGATCTCCTGATGCAGGGCCTTGGCGCGCTCCAGGGCCACGGAGATGCTCGGACTGATGTTGCCCGCGCCGACGTGCTCTTCGAATTCGGATTGATGCATCAGGCGGGCGGGCTGTTCGCGGGCGCCGCAGAGGATCAGGCCGCGGCCGGATTCGTGCACGGCGTCGGCCAGTTCTTCGAGAGCTTGCAAACCCGTGGCGTCGATCGCCGTCATGTTGCGGAGGCGCAGGACGACGATGGGCGGAAGCTCCGGAAGCTTGCGGACGATTTCCTCGACCTTGTCCGTGGCGCCGAAGAGAAACGGGCCGTGGATGCGAAAGATGGTGACGTAGGACGGAATTTCCTTGTGCTGCAAAATATGCACCTGGCCTTCGCGGAGATATTCGTCGGTGACCTGCGAAACCGTCGTCGTGGCGGTGACCTTCCGAATGTAGACGAGCGCCGCGAGGATCATTCCCGTTTCGACCGCTACCGTTAAGTCGGCAAAGACCGTCAGCGCGAACGTGACCAGCCACGTGCCGATTTCGAGCGGGGTCAGTTTCAACAGTTCCGGGATTTCGCGCCACTCGCCCATGTTGTAGGAGACGACGAGCAGGATCGCCGCGAGCACCGAAAGCGGAATGAATCGCGCGAGCGGCGCGGCGAACAGCACAATCGCGAGCAGCGTGAGCGCGTGAACCATGCCCGAGACGGGCGTCTTCGCGCCGGACCGGATGTTTGTCGCCGTGCGCGCAATGGCGCCGGTGGCGGGCAGGCCGCCGAAGAGCGGCGACATGATGTTGGCCACGCCCTGGCCGACCAGCTCGACGTTGGGATTGTGCTTCGTCCCGCTCATGCGATCGGAAACGACCGCTGACATGAGCGATTCGATCGCCCCCAGCATCGCGACCGTGATCGCCGGAGCGATTAGCGGCCGCAGCAGATCCGCGTGAAACTGCGGAATCTTGATTCCCGGGAAGCCGGACGGAATTCCGCCGAAGCGCGTACCGATCGTTTCCACGGGAAGCTTCAGCCAAACGACGAGCGCCGTGCCCGCAAACAGCGCGATGATGTAGCCCGGCACGCGCTTCACGTAACGCATGCACGCGAGAATCAGCAGCAAGGCCAGAACGCCGAGGATGGTAGCCGCAGGCGTGAGCGTCCGGAAATTCCGCGCCAGAACTTCCATGCGCACCAGAAAATCCCCGGGGACCTTATCGATTTTTAGGCCGAAGAAATCCTTGATCTGGGTGCTGGCGATGATCACCGCGATCCCGTTCGTGAAGCCGACGACCACCGGGCGTGGAATGTACTTCACGGCCGTGCCGAGCCCCGTGGCGCCGAGGATCACAAGCAGCACGCCTGCCATCAGCGTGCACATGAACAAGCCGTCGAGGCCATATCGCACCACGATTCCGTACACCACCACGACGAAGGCGCCGGTGGGCCCGCCGATTTGCGTGGTCGAGCCGCCCAGCGCCGAGATCAAAAATCCCGCGACGATGGCGCAATACAATCCCGATTGCGGCGCGACGCCCGAAGCAATCGCAAACGCCATTGCCAAAGGCAACGCCACGAGGCCCACCGTTACGCCCGCGAGCAGATCGGAAGCGAACTTGTGCCAGCTGTAGTCTTTGAGGCAGACGATCGACCGCGGCAACCATTCTTGAAAGCCTTGCATGGACTTGTCCCCGACAACGTGATCCCAGTGCTCCACGCACCAGGAAAATACAAGCCAAGTTTAAACTATAGCAGGGCGGAGACAGGCGCGACGATTGCGCACAAAGGTGTTTCGCGGGAGAAACTGTTTCAGAGTGAAACGGCTTTGCAGTCTATTTAAGAGAGGGGCCACATCACCACATCCGCCATCACTTCTTATTTCAGGATAGCGTCCGCGACCGCTTTCAAATCCGGACCGCTGATGGTGGGCTTGGGACCGAGCGGCAGCGGAGCGATGCCGTCCCGGGCCACAAATGCCGTCTGCCATCCCGCCTTCGCCGCGCCAAACACATCCCAGGCGTGTGCGGCGACGAGCAGGATTTCCCCGGGTTGCGCGCCGAGGTGCGTCGCCGCACTGCGATAAACCTCCAGATCCGGTTTGAACCGGCGGACCGAGTCCACGGAGATCGACTCGTCGAAATACTGGGCGATTCCCGCGTTCTGGATTTGCGCCTTGACGGCGGGCAGGCTGGAATTTGTCAGCGTGACCATGCGGAAGCCGGCGGCTCGCAGGCGTTTGAGGTTTTCCGGCACCTCGGGGTGAGCGGGCAACGCAAGCATGCCCTGCGAAATTCGCGCCGCATCGTCAGGCGTCAGTTTCACGCCTCGCGTGTTTGCGAGCATCTCGAGCACCGCCCTCCCGACGCTGCCGAAATCCACGTACGCGTCCGCAACCGTCACCACGAGCGAGTATTGGAGAAGAAGAACAAACCATTCGTTCAGCACCCGGCCATCGCCAAAGGCGCGCGCGAAGTGCGGCCGAAGCGCGTTCACGTCCAGCAAAGTCTGGTTCACATCGAACGCAAGAACTTTCGGTTTCGCTTGTCGGCCGGACCCCGATTGCGACGCCGCGCCAGCGAACGGAAATGCGGCGATGCTTCCGCCGCCGATCTTTGCCAGAAGTTTTAGGGGATCGGAAAACAGAAGGGACCCCGCCGAAGACGCGGCCAGCGCAAACTTTCTCCTGCTGATTAGGGAACTCATTGGACCCTCCAGACAAACCTGTCCGCCATCCAACCCGTCCCTGGGATTGACGTTGCGCGACAGTCTACCAGATGAATTTGAGCGCGAATTGAATCTGGCGTCCGTCGGTCTGCAGGGAATCCAGGAGCCCGACGCTTTGAACTGAATTTCCGGCCTGATCGAAAGCCGCGAGATTGTCGGTGGGCGAAGCGAAATTGGCGCGATTGAAAATGTTGAAAATCTCGGCGCGGAATTGCGCGTTGAAGGTCTCCGAGATGCGGGTGATGCGGTTGTTCTTGAACACGGAAAAATCCAACTTGGAAAGCCCCGGCCCCATGATTGTGTTCCGGCCCAGATTGCCGCGGAGATTCGCGCACGTGGCCGTGCCGTTGACGGTTGGCGCAGCGGCAAACGGTACGCACTGAGAAGCGATCGCGGACGTGGCGACCGGCAAGCTGAAACAGTTCGAGTTGAGATAGATCGGTCCGAGAGCATCCTTCTTGAAGTTCTTGTTAATCGGATTGCAGCCGGGAACGATGTTCGGCACCTCGCCTGTTTCGTCGAGCTGCGTTCCGAGCGGATCGCCGCCCATGATCGGCGTGAAGGGCTGGCCGCTGCTGGCTTTGTACAATCCGACGAGCTGCCATCCGCTAAATGCCCAGCCGGGCAGCTTGGAATCTTTCGCCGGCGCAGGGACTTCCCACGTTGCGCTGACCACCAGGGTTTGGGGCACGTCGAAATCCGAAAGCCCGCGCGTCGTTCGCTGGTCAAAAAACGGCTGATTGAAGAGTCCGTTCGGGTAAGAGTCGTCTGCCTCGGAAGCGGAAAGCGTATCAATGCTCTTGCCCCAGGTGTAGGCCACATGGACCTGGAGGCCGTGGCTGACGCGCTTAGCAACGTCCACCTGCATGGCGTGATAAAACGAATTGGCCTGCCAGAGAGTCGCGTTGACGCGCCCGAAGTTGGGATTGACCCTGTCGGCGGCAGTGGTACTCATCGGCCATAGATAGCCTGCCGAGGTGAGCGTCGGTATGACCATATCAATGTTGTCAACGCGGTAGGGAAGGTGGACACCGCGCGAGCCGACGTAGCCCACAGTAACAGCTAAGGTCGAGGTCAACTCGCGTGCCACGCTCAGGTTCCACTGCATCACGTAATCCCGCTTGGGCTTCTGTTCCGCGTAGTAGGCGATGTTCGTATTGGACTGGGTGATGAAATTCTGATACGCCTGCGAACCCTTGACCGGATCCATCGTAAAGCTGCCGGAACCCGGCTCCTCTCCTACGATGGTCCGCGTGAACGGCGCCGCCCGCTGGAAGGACAGCGTGAACTCGTACGGCAGCGGCAGCACATCGAAAATCCCGAAGCCGCCGCGCACCAGGGTTTTTCCGCTGCGGGGGTTCCAGGCGAGGCCCAGGCGCGGCTCAAAATTTCGCAGCGTCGGGTTCGCAAACAACGGGCCGGTCCCCGAGCAGCCCGTTGCCGCCACGCCGCAGACCGGCTCGGCCGAAGGGGTGCCGGTCAGGCCCAGGTTCGGAATAACGGTGGTCAGGCCGTGCGATTCCTTGGGTACCGTCACCATTTCGTAGCGAAGGCCCGCGTTCAATGTGAGCGTCTTGTGAGCTTTAATCTCGTCCTCGACGTAGGCGCCGAAAAGCGTCTGCCGCATGCCGATGTCCAGCGGCAACGGCGTCCCGGTGCCGGAAAAGAGCGAAGGATCGTTTGTCAGGAATTGCTGCAGGGAATCGAACCGAAACAGGCCGTTGATGTTGCTGGCCGAAACTTCGTTATCCTGCATCCGCTCCACATTGCCGCCGAACTTGATGGTGTGTTTGCCGCGGGTGAGAACCGCGCTGTCCCCTCCTTGATACGTCGTCCAAAAAAGCTCGCGGCTCGACGGAATAAATCCCTCCGCTGTGGGCGCGCCGAGGAAACTTGTGACGCCGGGGATGCTCTGAATGTCGCCGGCGAATCCGCCGGGCTCGAAGGCGTACGAGTTGCCCACCGTGCCAACCATGTTCGGATTCGACACGCTGTCGACCTTGCCTTGGATCCCCACCGCGCGGACGAAACCGATCTCCGCCACGTTCAGCAGGTTCGGGCTGAAGATATGCTGCTCGTGCAGGGTGGCGGCCTGCCGGTTCGATACGACGTCGGACGACAGCTCGTTGAAGGTTCCGGGCTGGATCGTGGTGGAGTTGTCCCGGATATAGGTTTCGTAGGTGCTGTCGCTGTCGGAAAACTTGTGGTCAAAGCGGATCGTAAAATAATTCTCCGGTGTGATCTGCGGCGCGGCGAATCGAAAGTAGCCGGTGTCGCCGTTACCGATCAGGCCCGCGTTGGGCAGCGGAAAGAAATTCCCCTGCAGGAATTGCAGAATCTGCTTGTCGATGTGCGTGGTCGGGTCCGGATTCGGCGCCGAGCCGGGCCCGCTCGCTGGCAGCGTCGTCGGCGTGCATCCGTTCGGCGGAAGCTGCTGCGCCGTCTGCGGAATGGAGCAAAAGGTCGCGGGGCCGGGCCCTCCTCCGGGGCCGGTGTTGAGCCCCCGAACCGCGGCTGACGGAACCGTGTCCAGAGTCGTCACGCCCTTGAATTGGCGCAGGCCCTCATAATCTCCAAAAATAAATGTCTTGCCTTTTTGGATGGGCAATCCCGCCGAGCCGCCGAACTGATTTCGCCGAAACTCCGGAATCTTTGGCGGATCAAAAAAATCTCGCGCGTCGAGGGCGCTGTTACGCAGAAATTCGTACACCGAACCGTGAAAAGCGTCCGCGCCCTTGGTGGTTTCAACGCTGATCACGCCTCCCGATGTGCGCCCGTATTCCGCGGGATAGTTGCTGCCGAGAACCGCCACCTGCTGCACGGCATCGATGCCCAGGTTGTCGCCCAGAACGCTGCCCGGTGCTCCGTTCGCATAGTCGTTGATGCTGACACCGTCGAGGATGTACGCGTTCTCATCCGGCCGGGAGCCGGAGATGCTCACCGCCGCGCCAAATCCGCGATCCATGTTGCCGCCGCCGCTGGTGCTGCCGTTTTGCACGGAGGAAACGCCGGCCTGCAGAGTGGCGAGCGCAGCCCAGTCGCGCCCGTTAAGAGGCGTGTCCTTCACCGTCGAAGAGTTGGCGGCGCCGCAGGTGGCCGGGCAAGGCTCGCTGACGAGTGCGGGCGGCGCGACCATGTGCGTGGCCGGTTCAGCCTTGCCTGCCTTAAGGGTCGCGTTCAGGATGCGCTCGACTCCCGACGTCACCGTGATCCCGGTCCAATCTTGGGTGACGAATCCGGACGCGGACACCGTCATCTCAAAACTTCCGGCGGAGAGATCGGCGACGTTGTAAAGGCCGGCAGCGTTGGTCGTGGAATTTCTCGTGAGGCCCGTGCTCAGTTCCTTCACGGAAATCTGGACGCCCGGCACCGGCGCGCCGGACTCGTTGGTCACCGTGCCGGTAATCGCTCCCCCGGCCACCTGGCCGCGCGCCGGAAGGCTAAAAAATGCAAATAGAATCAGAGCAGCGAAAGTACGTTTCATGCAGTGGGCCCCTCAGCGGATGGACGCAGCCAAAACCGTTCGGGTTTCCCCGAACGTGATCAAGAAACTTTTCAGAAATGCTGCTCACCCCTGCCGCAACTCTATTCGTTTAACCTGAAGGGCTCCTGAAGGGCAAGCTAAGAATTCACTCATCTTGCCAAGGCGATTCTCCGGGCCAATGGCGCAAGGCGTCCGACGCCCACGCCGTGGTTTTGTCTGCGTGGCAGGAGGTGCATGGGTTGGGAATTTTGTATTTGTCCGTCATGGCGGGTGTGATGAAGCCAAACGTGTGGGCCCGCACAAACACGCCGGGAATCTCCGCTTCGATCTTCGGCATGTGGCAGGCCACGCATTGGCTGCCCGTCGAGCCGGCTTTATGGTGCGTATGCGCGTCCAGGCTTGCTTCGCGGGGGCCGTTGCGTGAACCCGGCCCGTGGCAGTCCAGGCAAATCTGGTCGACCGGTTTGCGGAGCTGCGCGTAGTTCTTTGTGCCGTGAACGTCGTGGCAGTCGAAGCAGGTCACGCCGCGGCGATACATCACGCTCTGCACAAAGTCATTCCCCTGCATGCGATTCTTGTGCGCGGTACCTTCAGGGAAATGCGTGAAGGTCAGTTCACCGAGCTTCTGATCTTCCAGCTGCCAGTAGTCACGCAAATTGAGCCCGACGCGATAGCCGACCGGCCAGTCGTAATATTTTCCGTCGATAGGATTGGTCAGTGGCCGCCCCTGCGAGTGGCACTGGATGCAGGAATCGTTGGCGCTGACGAAATCCATCCGCGCGGGATTCAAGATATTGTCGCGCGTCGCGTGCGCCACATGTTCACTGCCGGGACCGTGGCATTTCTCGCAGCCCACGTTCCATTCCGCCATCCGCCTGGTCTGAATGTTGTAGTCCACCGAGTGGCAGCCGTCGCACGTCGGCCCGGTCGGGCGCTTCATGTTGTCCGGTGGATAGAGCGCCGCCCACCAGTCGCCTCCGTTGGGCGCGAAGTAGGGGAGCCATTTTTTGTTGCCGATGTCCCACTGCGCGGGCTCGGGAAAATAATCGTCGCCGATCTTCGTGAAATAGCGCTGCTTCCAGATGCTGCCGTAGACGAAGGCGACCTGATCCTTCGTGAACTTCGCGCTGACGTTGTTCGTGGCAAGACTCGGAAGGATTGCCTCCGGGTGTTCGCGCGGATCGCGCACCACGTTGGCCATCGGAGTTTCTTTCCAGCGCTCGTAAATTTCCGTGTGGCATTTTTGGCAGGCGGCGGAGCCTACGTAGTGGGCGGAAGCGGCCGTCGCGCGCTGTTCCGCGGCTTCCTGCGGCGATGCCTGCGCGATGGAGCGAATGAACAGCACCAGCTTCCAAGCGCTGTTGTCGTCCTGGCTGCCGCGCGGATTTCCAAACGCCGGCATTCCGCTGAGCCGCACGCCGTTCTGAATGATGTAATGGATTTCGCCGTCGGTGAGATTTTGCGTTTCCGGGCCGCGCAAGTCGGCGGCCTTGGGATAGAAATTCTGACCGATCCCCGTCTGGGGTTTGCCGTTTTCGCCGTGGCAGCCGGCGCAATGATTGGTGAAGTTTTCGCGCGCTTCCTCCAAAACGTCCGGCGCCGGCGACCACGGATTTTTCTGCTCGCGCGCGGCGCGTGGGATCCCCCAATTTCGCACCGATCGCGCCAGGGCTTTCTCGACGGCGGAGGGTTGATCGACCGCGCTGAATCCCCCGCGGATTACGGCGGAACCGTAAATAATCGCGAGCGCAGCGACCGCGATCAAAATCGCCAGGATGAGCTTCCAACGCTTCATCGCCATCTCCGAACCGATTTTGGGCAAACGTCGTGACAGGTTAACAGACGCATCGGAGAATTCGCCCGAGATTCACTGCGTTCCACTCCGCCGATCTCGCCGCCCTCCGCTTTCCCCTAACGAAGGAAACGGCCTAGAATATTCAATAGGCCATTTCAGTACATTTTCAGGTTGCTATGGTTGGATAGGAGCGGGGCGCGATGCACGTCCTAATCGTCGAAGACGAGAAGAAAATGGCCGAGCTGCTCAAGCGGGGCCTCGAGGAGGAGAATCACTCCGTCAGCCTGGCGCATGACGGCCGCGACGCCCTCGAAATGGCGGAGGCTCTCGACTACGACGCCATTGTGCTGGACTTGATGCTGCCCGGCATCGACGGATACGAGGTGGCGCGGCGGCTGCGCAAAAGCGGGAACAAAACGCCGATCCTTGTGCTGACCGCTCGCGACACCGTGCCCGACGTGGTCAAAGGCCTCGACATCGGCGCCGACGACTACATGACGAAGCCGTTTTCCTTCGAGGAATTTCTGGCGCGGCTTCGTTCGGTTTCGCGCCGCGGCTCTGCGCCTCGGCCGACGGTCTTGCAAGTGGGCGATCTGGTCCTCAATCCGGCGAGCCACGAGGTCACGCGCCACGGCGAGGAAATCTTGCTCAGCCGGACAGAGTTCCGCCTGCTCGAGTTCCTGATGCGCCGCGCCGGCCGCGTCGTTCCCAGGAACACGATCGTGCATTCCGTGTGGGATGCCAACGACGATGTTGAAGAGAATACGCTCGATGTTTTTATCAGCCTCCTGCGCAACAAAGTGGATCGCGATCACAAAGTGAAGCTGATCCACACGATTCGCGGCACGGGATACGCGATCCGGGACACGACGAAAGCATGACGAACGAAGCGACAGAACAGCGACGATGACACTTCGAAGAGCGAGCAGCGACGAGCGCTAAACAATGATGACGCTTCCCATCCGGCTCCGACTCACCGCGTGGTATTTCGCGGTGCTGGCCGTGGTGTTGTCCGCGTTCGGCGTCAGCGCCTACATCGAGATGCGGCACAGTATCCATCGCACCGTTGACGAGGAACTGCAAATCCGCGCCGAGGGCGTGCACCAGCTCATCGAGAGGGCGATTCAGCGCGGCGCACCCGAAGATTTGCCGGAGGGGCTGCGCGAGCACACCGAACTGCGGCAAGGCGGCGCTCTCTTGCAGGTTTCCGACGAGCAGGGCAACTGGCTTTATCGATCCAAGGTGATGAGCGACTACGGGCTCCCAAGGCCGGTGACGCTTCGCAATCCGAACCGGGCGATCGATTTTCGTGGTGGCGCTGTCCCGCTGCGCGTTTGGAACGAGCAGGTGAACGTCGGTGGGCGTTCCTACCTGATTCAATCCGCATATGAAATGGACGACTTCTACGGCGCGCTGGAAGACTTCGCGCTTTTGCTCTTCATCTCCATCCCGTTGCTGCTGATTGGCGCGGCGGCGGGCGGCTACTGGATCAGCACCCGCGCGCTCGCGCCCGTCGATCAGATCACCCAAACGGCGCGGACGATCAGCGCGCAGAATCTGTCCAGCCGCCTGGTGGTGCCGAACACAGGCGACGAATTGCAGCGGCTCTCCGAGACGCTGAACGGGATGCTCGGTCGCCTCGAAGCCGCGTTCAAGAAAATCACACAATTCACCGCGGATGCTTCGCACGAGCTGCGCACGCCGGTGGCCGTGATGCGCACACGCGCGGAGCTTTCGCTGCGGAAAGCCCGTTCGCCGGAGGAGTACCGCGAAGTGATTGCCGAAGTCCTCGCCGAGCTGGAGAAAACTTCCGCGCTGATTGAGCAACTCATGTTCCTGGCGCGCGCCGATTCGGGCTCGGAAACGCTGCATTTCTCGCCCACCAATGTCGCCGAGGTCCTCCGCGAGGCCTGCCATCAGGGCAGCGCCCTCGCCGAAGCCAAGCAAGTCGGCTTCGCGGAACACATCAACGGCGATTCCGTGTGGGTGCAGGGAGACGCAAGTTCGCTCCGCCGCCTCTTCCTGATCCTGATCGACAACGCAGTGAAATACACGGCCCCGAGCGGCCGCGTCGAAGTGTCGCTCCAGCGAAACAATGGATTCGCCGTCGCCGAAGTGCGCGACACCGGCATCGGCATCGCCGAAGCCGACCTCCCCAGCGTGTTCGAGCGATTCTATCGCGCTGACAAAGCCCGCTCGCGCGAATCGGGCGGCGTCGGACTGGGCCTTTCCATCGGCCGCTGGATCACCGAGGTTCACGCCGGCACCATCGAGGTGCAATCGGCCCCCGGACGAGGCTCCGTGTTTCAGGTTCGCCTCCCCATCGCGAATTCCAGCAACTGACCTGCGCCGCTCGTCGCGCCCACCCCTGTACCCTGCGCCAAGGACGCGGCCTCCGAGGCGCCCCTGGTACCGGACTGTTACTCAACCGGCCAAATTCTCCTTGACTTGAATCAGCCTTTGGAACTACTCTCGCGCCATTCAGATGTCGGGTGCTGTCTATAAAAAGGTGTAGTCTCAGAGCAGTCTATAAATGGAACACGTCCATACGGGTACTGTGAATTCATAACGGTCGATTCATAGTTGGGCGTATCTGTAGCAGCAAAACTAAAGTCCATTCTCTCAATACGTATCGAATCAGCAATCTTAAACCGCCGCGTGCAGGTCGCGGTCTAGGTTGGCGACAAAGAACGTCGGCCCCCGAAGCAAGCGGGAAGCGCGAGAAGCTGAGCGCGAGGCTCCCTGCAAGGGGCGCTCGCGCGCTAAGTTTCGTGGGCCGCGCGCGCTTTATCGAAAGGGCGAGTCGACATCTTTCGCGCGTTTTGGGTTTTTGATTTTAGGGGTGGGGGTGGAAGTGGGGCCAGGTCGGAATCGGATTTCAATCCTTACATTACCGAGAGGTCGAGAAATGAAATCGAATAACACTGAAACAAGGTCTCTGAGTGGTTGGCGGGGAAACGCCATCCAAGTGCTGTTTGCCACATTGGCTGTGCTTATCCTTTGCGTGCCTGCGTTCTCGCAGGGAAATACCGGCCGGATCCTCGGGTCGGTGTTCGACCAGAGCGGCGGAACGATCGCCGGCGCCACGGTAACCGTCGTTGACACCGAGCGTGGCATCAATCGCACGCTGACTACTGACGACGCAGGAGAGTACAACGCTCCCAACCTGACGCCCGGCAATTATACGGTTCGCGCCGAAGCCAAGGGCTTCAAGAAACTCGAGCGCCAGAACGTGGTCATCGAAGTGGGCAAGGAAGTTCGGGTTGACCTCACGGTTCAGCCCGGCGGGCAGGAGCAGACCGTAACCGTTACCGAAGCAGTTCCGCTGGTGGAAACGACGAACGCAACTTTGGGCGGCACGCTCGACAACGCGGATATCGTCGATATGCCGTTGAATGGCCGCGACTACCAGAACCTTTTGGCCCTGCGTCCCGGCGTCATGAACCAGGTCGGCGGCGGCCCGTGGACGCAGAGCACCAACGGCGTGCGTCCCGACGAATCCGTCTGGATGATCGACGGCGTCGTCAACCACAACTTCTTCGATGCCCGCCCGATCGCGGGCATGCCCAGCCCGATTACCGATGGCGCGACGATCCTGCCGATCGACGCCATTCAGGAATTCAATCTGATGGAAAATCCCAAGGCCGAATACGGCTGGGATCCCGGCGCCGTGGTGAACGTCGGAATCAGGTCGGGAACCAATAGTCTTCACGGCACCGTCTATGGCTTCTACCGCAGTTCGAATTGGGACGCGCGCAACTATTTTAACATCGTGACCGGTCCGGGCGGAGTCTGCCCTTATCCCTCTTGCGACAAACCGGCGACGCAACTGAAGCAGTATGGCGCTTCCGTGGGCGGTCCAATTGTGAAGGACAAGCTCTTCTTCTTCGGCAACTTTGAGGGCTTAAATGACTTGATCGGCAACGCTTTCGGGACTGGCGGCGTTCCCCAAACTGGCCCTTCCGGCAACGGGACGGCATTTACGGATTTCGCCACCGCGCTCGCCGGCGTGGTAAACAGCGGCCAAATACCAAGTACGGTCAGTGAACATGTCGCCGGTTGCACGGTCACCGGCACCGCGCCAAACGCAACAGCAAACTGCACCGGCGGCGTCTATTTTCCCAGCAGCCCGAATGGCACTTCGTTTCTAAGTACGATCCCCAACGTGAACAACAGTTACAATGGAGTGGGAAAGATCGACTATCACATCAACGACAAGAACACGATTAACGGCGTGCTGATCGTCGGCAACTACGTCGGAAACGGAGAAGATCGTGGTTTCATCAATCAAATCTTCTCCAACGGCTTCGTAATCAAGACGTGGACGACCTCGGGCGTTTGGGACTACACGCCTAACTCCAACATGGTGAACGAAGTGCGGTTTGGCTACAACCGTATGACGTTTGACACCACCAGCGGCGATGCCGGCCTCACGGTCCCCGGACTCAACACGGGCTTGACTGTGCCTGGACTGCCAACTCTCCAAATCGCCAAAGACGCCGGTGGCGATCTTTTCGCTCTCGCTGGCACCTGGCACAATCGTCCACAGGCGATTGCGCCAAACCCTTATTGGGACGTTCAGGACAGCCTTTCGTACCTGGTGGGGAAACACAGCCTCAAGTTCGGCGGTGAGTACACGCACATCGAGGCTGATTCTTATATCCCGGATTACGGGCGGGGCCGCGTCAACTTCCAAAGCCTCACCAACTTCTTCCTCGGCGAGACGGACGCCCACAAACCGGGGGCAGCTGGAAAGGCCCTGGTTGGCAATCCAAACCGCAGAATGCTTAACAGCTACATGGCGGGATTCGTGCAGGATGACTGGCGCTTGACCCCGAAATTCACGTTCAATGTAGGCCTTCGCTATGAATTCGCTTCGCCGATCAAAGACTCAAACAACGGCTGGGCCAACTTCGATCCCAATTCGGTGACCGGGCTCGTTCAGCAGGGTTCGCCGGGCGAAAATACGATGTGGAATCCGAATCGTGGCAACTTTTCGCCACGCCTCGGCTTCGCGTATGACGTGAGCGGCAAGGGGACAACCGTGGTCCGCGGCGGGTTCAGCGTCATGTACTCGTCGTTTACCGCTGTCGAGTGGATGAACCAGAATCAATTTCAGAATTCCTCGTCGGTCAGCCTCGCCGCCAACCCGACCGCCGGTAACTTTATTACCTGCACAGGGTCATGTCTCACCTCGGGCGTCGCTGGAACGGCTCCCAATGTCCTGGTTGGTTCGGGATCGATCGCTGTCGCGGCAAATGCTTACTCGGCAAGTCAGCTTTGCTGGGATCCGGCCCTGGCGTCTTGCGCAACCGCGAGCCAAACAACGGTTTTCCCCAAGAGCGCTGTGGTCACTTGCGGAGATAAAGTTGCGCCGGGCAACTCTCTATATCCGACGGATCCAGGTCCCTGCGCCATTATGGGTGTGGACCCGAACCTCAAGACTCCCTACGTCACGAATTACAGCTTGGGTGTAACACACGCCTTCAGCGACAACCTCTCGTTGGAAATTGGCTACGTCGGAAACTCTGGATACAGGCTCACAGGCTATGCTGACATCAATCAGCAAGCTCCCTCGGTTAACGGAAAGGGGCTCCGTCCGTTTGCCAACCAGTTCCCGTGGTTTAGCTACATCAATATGATGACGAACGACACCCATTCCAATTACAACAGCATGCAGGCGACGCTGACCAAGCGAATGTCTCACGGACTTTCACTTACGGCAGGCTACACGTACGCTCATGGTCTCGACAACGGTTCCCTGAACCGCTTCGGGCTCCTGCCGCAGAACGCCAACAATCCGGGCGCGGAATACGGAAACAGCGACTTCGACGTCCGGCATCGCTTGACGATCACGGGCACTTACAACATTCCAGGGATCAAGGGCTTCGGCCAGGTCCTTGAGGGGTGGCAACTAAACGCAGTCGCCACGATACAGAGCTCCCAGCCGTGGGTCGTGAACGACTACAATGACAACTTCAGCGGAGCCGGAGATAGCGCGGATCATTGGGATTTCTTCGGGAACCCATCTGACTTCAAAGGAACCCAGAATTCCATTCCGTTCTGCAGTGGCCCAGCGGCGACAGACTGCAGTTCGACCAGCGGCGTCACGCAAGCGTCTTATTGCGCGACGGGGCCAACTGTAACCGTCGCGGGGGTAGCCGGATGCGATGGACCAACCTCGACAGCCTTGTGGAACCAGTGCATGACGGTTCAGGCAGCCCACCCGACAGCCCAGCTCGGTGGTGGGTGCTTTATAAAGGGTAGTTCAGTGATGCTTGCTCCGGCCAACGGAACCTTCGGCACAATGGGCAGAAACATCTTCCGTGATTCGGGCTATAAGAACCTGGACTTCTCCGTCTTCAAGAACTTCACGTTCAAGGAGCGGTATGGAGTTCAGTTGCGGGCCGAGGTCTTCAACATCCTCAACCATCCTGTCATTGAGAACCCGTACGGAGCTTCGAATGGCTCCAGCGGAGGAAACAATGACCCATCGACGCCAGCGGCCTTCGGTGGTTCGAGCGGGACCCCGGACGTCGTTGCCGGGAATCCGGTCGTAGGTTCGGGTGATGCTCGCGCCATCCAAGTCGGTCTGAAGCTGTCGTTCTAATTCGGTCCCGCAAAGCAAAGATCACGAACGAGGGGAGCGAAACATCGCTCCCCTCGTTTTCTTTTCGAACGGCCTTTTCTCCAGCGCAAAGACGGTGCACGGAATCATCTGATAGAATATTCCTTACTTCGAATAGAGGCGCGGTCGCCAAGTGGTAAGGCAAAGGTCTGCAAAACCTTTATCGGCGGTTCGATCCCGCCCCGCGCCTCCAACGTTCCCACAGGCACCAACCCCACGGGTAGTGCAAAACTCTCAGTCTGTCATTCCGAAGGGCGGGTTTTGCCCGAGGAATCTGCTTTCCTCTTGGGGTCGGAAAAGCAGATCCCTCGCTGCGCTCGGGATGACACGTCCTCTTTTCCGCCACCTGGTTCCATTACCAAAGTTTGATTGACTTGAGGAATCAGCTTCTATAGACTGCCCGAGTCATGATTTCTAACGCCCAGAAGATCAAGCAGGCTTGCCTCTGTTGTACCTGCTGTACGTCTGCGTCTTCTGGCGCCGGGAGCCTTATCGTCTAGAATCTTAAGAAGCCATTCTAGAAGCCCACCGCCAGAACCAAACTGGCGGTGGGTTTTTGTTTTTAGGGCCGGAAGGTCGAGGAATACCAGCCCAGCCCGCTGCCAAATCCGGGGTCTGCGGTCCACCTTCCAGCCTGCGACGCGAAGCGCCGGGCGGAAAGAAAGAGTCGAGGAGACAGTGATTCCAGGTCAGATCTCAGGAAAGGCAGTGCGGTCTAGAGCAGTAGGCCGGTGGGCCGGTGCCGCCATCGGCGTCGTATTGATTGCCGGGTTGGCAGCCCCGGTACGCGGAGAAAACGATCCTCTCGTCAAAGTATCAAATCCGCCCGCGGCGCCCGCAGTTGCGGCGTCGCCGGCCATTTCACTCGAAGCCGTTACCGAGCGCCTGAACGCGCAGGAGCAGGAGATTGAAACGCTTCGAGAGGCCCTGCGCGAGCAGCAGGCGCTCACGGCAAGCCTCGAAGCCAAACTGAACCCCGGCGCGCCGTTGACCACATCGGTGGCTCCGGCCGCACCCATTTCCGCGGGCACCGCCAAAGCGGCGGCGAACCCCGATGGCCCGCCGCAAGACGCGCTGGCGCAAAAGGTCGCCCAGCTCGAAAGTGATTTGCGAAGCGATCGCAGCAACTTCGAGGAGCGGCTGAAAAAGTTCGGCCCATTCTCGTTCAGTGGCGACCTCCGGTTGCGCGCCGAGCCCACCTTCGGCGGGCCTGTGGACCAGTCGCAGGACCGCTTCCGCGAGCGCGTCCGGCTGCGCTTCAACGTTGATGCACGGCTCAACGACCAGATCAACGGCGGTTTCGCCCTCGCCTCGGGCGACCTGAACGATCCCATCTCAACGAACCAGACGCTCAATCAATTCGACACGCGCAAGCCGATCGCCATCGACAAGATGTGGGCCACGTACAATCCCAGCTGGTTCCGGCCGCTCACACTCACGGGCGGAAAATTCGCGTACTCCTGGTTCAACACCGAGCTCGTCTGGGACAAGGACCTGAACCCCGAGGGCGCGAGCGAGGCACTGGCCTTCAAGACCGAAACGCCTCTCCTCCGCAGAGTCGCCGTTGTGGGATTCCAGCTGCCCTTCGCAGAAAACAAGCACACCCTCGCCACCAACAAAAGCTTCTACAACACGATGGTGTACGGCGAACAACTCCAGTCCGCGTGGCAGTTCGGCAGCCGCGTGCGCTTCAGCGCTTATGCCAGCTATTACGACTGGAAATACGCCGACTCCGTTCCGTTCGCCCTGCTCGTGCCAAACAGCGCCAGCCCCGATGACGGCCTGCTCGCGCTAAAGGGCGCGGGCGAAGTGAATTCGATCGCCACGGTCACCGCGACGAACGCGATCACCGGCGCGAAAACAATTACGTCGGCGCAATTCGCGTCGAAGTTCGGCATCGTCGACACGCTGGCCCAGCTCGACATCACAACGCCCAGCGAGCGCTGGCCCATCGGTTTCGTCGGCGACTTTTCGGACAACACCGAAGCTTGCGCGAATCGGGCCAGCATCCCCGCCGCCGCGGTTTTCACCGTTCCTTGCGATCCCCGCGCACGCCACGGCTATTGGCTGGAGGCCAACGTCGGCCGCACCGTGAAAAAAGGCGACTGGCAGCTCAGCTACTCGCACATCGTGATCCAGCGGGAAGCGGTGGTGGGCACGTTCAACTACAGCGAAATTTTCCCATCGAGCGACGTGGAGATTCATCGCCCGGAAATCATGTACCAACTCTTCGACAACGTGACGCTGCAACTGAACGGATTGTTCGGCAGGCCGCTGGCCGATGCCGGGACCAAGGGCGTCGTGCAGCCGCTGTGGGAACGATTGCAGTTTGACATGACTTATAAGTTCTAGACGAGGACGGACAAGACGCGTGATTTTGCAACGAGCATCACAACGCTGTAGCTGGAAAAGGGCGGCAAAGATCGCGGTCGCGGCGCTCAGCTTTTGCGCCGCACTCGCTATGATTGCGGCGCCAAGCGCGCGGGCGCAGCAGAAGCCTGTGGTCGTTCGCGTGGGCTACTTCCCGAACCTGACGCACGCGCAGGCCCTCGTGGGCCGCGCGGGCGGGCAGTTTGAGAAAGCCCTCGGCCCAAGCGTTCAAATCGAATGGAAGGCGTTCAACGCCGGTCCGGCCGCGATCGAAGCGATCTTCGCCGACGCCATCGATCTCACCTACGTCGGGCCGAATCCCGCCGTCACCGGCTACGTCCGGTCGCAAGGTGCGGCCGTTCGCGTGATCGCCGGAGCCGCGAGCGGCGGCGCTTCGCTCGTCGTTCGCCAGGGCGCGGGCATCGAAAAGGCCGCGGACTTTCACGGGAAGCGAGTCGCAACGCCGCAGCTCGGCAACACGCAGGACGTGGCGCTGCGGTCCTGGCTGCGCGCCAACGGGCTGAAGCCGCGCGAAAAGGGCGGCGACGTGCAGGTTCTGCCCATCACCAACGCGGATCAGTTCACGCTCTTCCTCAAAGGCCAGCTCGACGCCGCGTGGGCGCCTGAGCCGTGGGCCTCGCGCCTCGTTCGCGACGCCGGCGGCCGGATATTCATCGACGAGCGCGATCTGTGGCCGAATCACGAATTCGTCATCACGGACCTCATCGTCCGGCCCCAATTCCTCAAGGACCATCCCGACGTGGTGAAGAATTTTCTCCGCGCCCACGTCGAGCTCACCGACTGGATCGGCAAGAATCCGGCGCAAGCGAAACAGATTCTCAACCAGCAACTGCAGAAAGAAACCGGCAAGCCCCTCGAACCCGCGGTGCTCGACGACGCATTTTCGCGCATGGCGGTGACGTACGATCCCATTCGCTCCGCTCTGCAAAAAGCAACACAGCAGGCCTTTGACGAGGGCTTCCTCGGCAGAACGCCGCCCGATCTTTCCGGGCTTTACGATCTGGCACTCCTCAACGAAGTTTTGCGGGAGAAGAAAGCGAAACCGCTACAATGACAAATTACGTAATCGATTTGTTCAGTCGCTCGATAGGCGGGGGCCGAGTGCGTCCTGAAAATCCTTGTGAAGACGACGGGCTGCCCGGACCGCCGAAGGCGAAGGCGGTCAAGCGCGCCGGTGTCGAGATTCCTCTGGAGCCGGCCGCGCCGGACCGGCCTGCGCGCAAGGAAAGCATTTCGCTGAGCGGGGTTTTCCGCAGCTACGCCAATTCGAACGGCTCCCGCACCCCGGCGCTGCAAAACATCGATCTCGAAATCGAACAGGGCGAATTCGTCTGCATCGTCGGCCCGTCCGGCTGCGGAAAGTCGACGCTGCTGCACCTCTTGGCTGGGCTCGATCGGCCCACCACCGGCTGTGTCACGGTGGACGGCGCGATCGTCACCGGTCCCGGTACGGACCGCATTCTACTTTTTCAGGAGCTGGGCCTTTTTCCGTGGCTGACGGTGCGGCAAAACGTCGAGTTCGGCATGAAGATGTCCGGCATGCCGAGGCAGGAGCGCACGGATCGCGCGCGATTTTTCCTGCGCATGGTGCACCTGTCCCATTTTGAGGACCACTACATCCACCAGCTTTCGGGAGGGATGAAACAGCGCGTGGCCCTGGCGCGCTCGCTGACGCTCAAGCCGAAAATCCTGCTGATGGATGAACCCTTCGCCGCTCTGGACGCGCAGACGCGCGACCTGCTGCACGATGAGCTCGAGCGCGTGTGGAAGGAAACGTCACCCACCATCGTCTTCGTCACGCACAACGTGCGCGAAGCCGTGCGCCTCGGCGATCGCGTGCTGCTGATGAGCTTCCGCCCAGGGCGCATCAAGAAAGAGTTTGAAATCGATCTCCAGCGCCCGCGGCACGTCGAGGATTCCGACGTCGCGCAACTCTCCAAGGAAATTCTCGGCCAGTTGCGCGAAGAAATCGATCGTTCCTTCAATGCGGAGTATTCCCGTGAAGAAAAACGTTAACCAGCTGATTTTTGCGGCCGGCGTGATGGTGGTTTGGGAAGCGCTCGCGCTGGCCAAGGTTTGGCCGCCGTATTCCTTCCCCACGCCGCAGGGCGTCGCCGAGTCAATCTTCGACGGTTTCAAGGATCACAGTTTCTGGATCGGCATCGCGGTGAGCATGCAGCGCGTGGTGATCGGCTACGTGATCTCCGTGGTCCTCGGCGTTTTGCTCGGAGTGGCGCTCGCGTGGAGCAAGTTTCTGGATGACACCGTCGGGCACCTGGCGCTGAGCCTGCAGAGCCTGCCCAGCGTTTGCTGGCTGCCAATCGCGATCCTCTGGTTCGGTTTGCATGAGGCCGCGATCATTTTTGTCACGGTGATGGGCTCGATGCTGGCCGTTACGCAGGCGACCAAAGCGGGTTTCGACAACGTGCCGAGAATCCTGTCGATGGCGGGCCGCAACATGGGCGCGAAAGGGCCACAGATGTTCTGGCACGTCCTGCTTCCGGCGAGCCTGCCGTATCTGCTCGACGGGTTGCGCCAAGGCTGGGCGTTTGCGTGGCGGTCTCTCGTGCAGGGTGAAATGCTCTACGGTGCGTTGGGGCTTGGCCAGCTTTTGAACGAAGGCCGCGACCTCGACGACATCAACCGGGTCGTCGCGGTGATGTTGCTGATCGCGCTGATCGGATACGTGGTTGACAGCATCTTGTTCCGCAGGATCGACGCGTCCGTGCGCCAAAAGTGGGGAATGACCGTGGCCGTTTCCACGTAGGGCCCGCAACGCGGCAGTGGCTGCCTAAGCGTTCAGATTTTTTCTGCTCGCGGCGCATCCCTGGTCGCTGCCCGCTCGTCTTCCACAAGCGGCGCCGCAAGTCGGTCGGCGTTGATCAGCAGCATCCCGGCCAATTCAAAGACCAGCGACATCGCGATATTTCCAAGCCAGATTCTCCGTCCGGTCTGAACGACCAGCAGCGCCTCGTAGAGCACGGCCGGCAGAAACCATCCCAAGACCAGCCAAACAGCGATTCCCCGCCTGCGCCATTTTCGCGCGCCCAGCCCGACCAGCATGCCCGCCGGCAAGAATAGGATGGTGTCATACACAACGACGTAGCCGCTAAGCTCAGGAGTCTGCACAAAACGGATCGCATGAAAGAGGCTCGCTCCGGGACCCAACCGGTAATTCCGAGGCACAGCTTGGCCGTCGACGTAAACGTAAGCGTCAGAGCCGTCATACACCGAGGCAACATCTCGCACCTTGCCGGCTTGGAATATCCCGGGCAATGGCCAAGCCAGGATCGAGCGTCTCTCCGTCAACGGATTGCGGAAGTAGAACACGAGGTCTGCTCCCCGCTGGCGCAAATGAAAATTCACGTTGTCGGCGGACCGGGAAAGCGAAACGATGCGGCCGGAACCGCGTTCGATCGCATCGGGCAGGCACACCACCCGAATCGTAAATTTGCTGGTTTTCTCTATGTGCCGGGTGAGGTTCTCGACCGGCGCCCTCGTGCTGAGCCATGCCTTGTCGCCGAGTTCCGGCGTGACCGCATAGGGCTGTTGCGGTTGTTCCGGTTCCCAGTTCAGGGGCGGCAAAAACTTGTTCTGATCCTGAAACGGGCCGGACCTGCGAAAATCGTAACGCGCGAGTAATCCCGAACTTTCGTCTTCGGCGGATTCGCGCGCGGCAAGCCGTTGAATAGTCCCTGGGGGAAGGGCTCGATTCCAAATTTCCAAGAGGAACACTTTGCCTGCCCAGGGAGCTGCGCCCGCGGCATCGTTCCCAACGAACAGAATGCAACGCGGGTCCCAGTTGCTGAGCCGCGTTTCGTTTTGCAGATAAGCGGAGATTCCAAAAGCTGCTGCAAAGTAAGCGAGAACCAGAATGGCCGTCCGCCCCGGCGAAAGCCGGCTCAGGATCCAATCTTCGCATCGCGACAGCCACTCGAGTAGCGGGCCGCCGAGAAACGCGAAAAGGAAACACCCGACGACGGAACCCGCGGCATTGGAAAAGACGTCCTCCCACCCGGAATCGCGCTCCGGGATGTAGAGCTGCATGAATTCCACGCAGTATGAGACGAGCGCCCCGAGGGCCAGCGACCAAAGAAAACATTTCAGCAGGCCGCCGTTGCGTTTGCGCACCTGCGCCGAAACTCCGAATCCGAAAGGAACGAACAACAAAACATTCAGGAAAAAATCCCTGGTGAAATATTCCTTTCCCGAATTCCCCAGGAAAAATGGAATGCCGCGAATCGCCCGGAACGCCCCCGGATGAAGTTGAAACGGAAAAAGCGTGAGGTAGCCGATGCCGAGAAGAGAAAGGAGCAGGATTCGATTGGACCACCGAGCGCAGGCGGGCTCGCGCCGCAAGGCCTGGATGTTCATGAGCGGATCATCGAATCCGTTGCCTCGAAGAAGCTGAGTCTAGCACAACGGCCCAGTCCCTCTGGTCCGCGCTACCGGGTCCGAAACACAAAAAGCGGGCAGCTGCTTTGCCCAGCTGACCAGGGCCATGGCGATAGGCAAGCACGTCGGCGGTGCGCCGCCGAGTATGCCTTGTTCCTCCGTACAGTGGCCGCGCCTGTCCCACGTCAGTTCCCCGGACCAGTAGAGTGATTACTGTAGCGAACCCTATTGTTGGGTTCGCAATGAGAACCGTAATCAGGGGATTTCAAGCAAAAAACAAGGCCAGCGGGCGGATGGGGCTTTCGCTGTTCGTCCTTCCCGTTTTGGTCATCTCACTTCTATTCATGTCCGGCTGCCTGGCTCTAACCGGGGCCGGGTCAGCGTCCAAATCATCTACGGGTTCCACTGCCGTGGGGACTCTCAGCGCAAACGCGGCTAGTTTGAATTTTGGAAATATAGTTGCCGGATCGAGCAGCCTGCAAACCGTCACACTCACGAACACGGGCACTGCTTCCGTGACTGTTTCTGAAGCAGCGGTGACGGGCTCCGGCTTCAGCCTGGTCGGAAGCATGTCCGCGGTTTCAATTGCCGCCGGCCAGACGCACTCCTTCCAAATTCGATTCAGCCCGACGATGTCCGGAAGCGATTCCGGCAGCGTAACCATCGCCAGCGACGCGACGAATTCGAGCCTGGACATTCGCCTGGGTGGAACCGCGATGGCGGGCCTTACGATTTCGGCCCAACCGGCGAGCAAAACCGTCACCGCCGGGCAAACCGCGACATTTTCCGTCACGGCGGCGGGACCTGCGCCCTTGACGTATCAATGGAAAAAGAGCGGAGTAGCCATCAGCGGCGCCACCTCGGCGACGTACACAACTCCGCCGGCCACGACTTCGGAGAACGGGGAATCGTTCGCCGTTACAGTGAGCAGCAGCGCAGATGACGACAGCGTGACCAGCAATCCTGCGATGCTGACGGTCGATGCTTCGCCGTCAACTCTGACAGCCAGCACGACGAGCCTGGATTTCCCGAACGTAAGCGTCGGTGCCGGCAGCGTTCTGCCGGTGGCCTTCACCAATACGGGAAACTCCGAGATTACGATTTCAAACGTCGTCATCGCCGGAGCCGGGTACACCACCAGCGGCGTACAGTCCGGGCAAATCCTGGCGCCCGGGCAAACCGGTACGCTCAACGTCACGTTCGATCCTTCGGGAACCGGAACCATCGCCGGCGGTCTCACGGTGACGAGCAATGCAGCGAATTCTCCCGCACGGATCGCTCTCAGCGGGACCGGCGTCGCAGCGGTTCAGCACTCGGCGACTTTAAGCTGGGCGGACAGCGACTCTACCGTAACCGGCTACAACGTATATCGATCGACCGTGAGCGGAGGGCCCTACACCAAGCTTGATTCGGCTCTCGTTGCAGCGACCACCTCGACCGACACGTCCGTTCAGGCCGGGCAAACTTACTTCTATGTGGTGACTTCGGTGGACACGTCCGGAGTCGAGAGCGGGTATTCGAGCGAGGCCTCGGCCGCGATTCCCTGATTCTAGGATTCTGATTTCCTGAGCGGCTCGGCTCGGCTTGGCAGTCGGCAATATTACGCTTCTTCCCTCCGCAGTATTGCGGGTGCAGGCGCACCCCTGTCCTCCAGGTGGCCACTAGTACAGTAGTTTCCCTAGGTGTTTCTACCACAAGATGCCGAAGTTAAATTTTCAAGGAGGGGACAAATTTGGGCGGGAACGTGCGCGCATTCGGGGAACGTTCAAACTCTGGAAACTTCAACTTCTTTTCCCTCTCAATTCTGGCTTTCCTCCTCGCCTCCTGCGCCTCGATCGCGGGTTGCATTGGAATTACGAGTGCGCCGAAAACCAGCACAAGCACAAGCCCCAGCCAGCCGGCCGGTCATTTCGTGACGCTTACCTGGGTGCCGCCGAGCGCTACCGACGTTGCGGCATACAATGTGTACCGCTCGAAATCGGCGGTTGGCCCATTCCTGAGAATGGCAACCATAGTGGCGGCGGAGAACGAATACGTCGACAATAGCGTTCAGGCCGGTGAAACCTACTACTACGTCCTGACCTCGGTTAGCCTGGCAGGCATGGAAAGCGCGGATTCCACGCAGGCGATCGCTCCGGTCCCATGAGGCGTGATCGTCTTCGTCTTCACGATCCAAATGTGAGTAAATAAGGCGCAGTTCCATTTTGGGACTTCGGAAGCATTGTGGAATCCTGAACATCCGTCGATGGTCGCCAGAATCGAACCAGGCGAGGGAACACTCGGTTGACCGACCCAAGCGGCCGCTTGATCGTATAATCCATTCATTTTACGCATCTTAAGAGACTCAGAAGGATTACGGAAGTCCCGCATAACTGTCGGGTGCCACCTGTATCCCCGGAAACCGGTGGGTACATTGTGGAAACACTTTTCTTCGGTGTGTCCAGTCTTGGAGACAGGTCCCCGGGAGGAGGAATCCGGCCGCCCGGCAGAGCAACGTAAGTGTCTAACCTGCAATGGATTAGCGCGGCGCTGATTCACGGACCGTCGAGAATTTCCTAACGCGCTTTGGAAGCCTGATTGCGGTTGACTAAGCGAGTCTTCACGCCCTGCCCTGGGGACTTTATGGCGGTAGCCCATCCGTTGGATGGGCCACTGACCTGCGGGCTGTGATTGACTCACCATGACTCACGAGAAACCATCAAGCGTACCCAGCTGGTTCGCACTCCAAATTCGCTCCCGGTGGGAAGCTCCGACCTCCGACCTTTTGCGGGGCAAGGGCTTCGAAACTTTGCTCCCGACCTACACCACCCGGCGCAAGTGGTCCGACCGAGTCAAAGTCGTTGAGTGCCCCCTTTTCCCTGGATACGTCTTCTGCCGCTTTGACGTGCACAACCGCCTCCCCGTGCTGATTACGCCAGGGGTGATATCGGTCGTCGGAAGGGGCAAGACTCCCGTGCCGGTGGACGACTCGGAAATCCGTTCGATTCAGGCCGCAGTGAGCTCCGGGATTCACCTCCAACCGTGGCCATACATTGAAATCGGCGAGCGCGTCCGCATCAAGCATGACGTCCTCGACGGGATGGAAGGGATTTTGACCAGCTTCAAGGGCAGCCATCGCGTAATCATTTCCGTGACGCTGCTGCGCCGTTCGGTCGCCCTGGAAATCGACCGCTCGCGGATCGCTCCGCTCGAGCCGGCGCGCGCCGCCGTTCGGGTAACTTCTCTTGAGGTCGCGCCGAGTTTGAGCTGAAGGTTTTTGGATTTTCAATCGCGGCAGATCCCCAGCGCTTCCACGATTCTCGATTCGCACCCTAGCTTCCGCAGCACAGCACTCAGATTTCAGGATCCACCCGACCCCCGACGGACTGGATCGCGTACAGCGGTTTGCATCACGGCAGGGCCGGGAACCGGCTCTCCGCAATCAGTCCGGAGAATCCATGAACGAATACGGCAATCCCATTGGAACCAAGCAAGCCCTCATCCGCGTCGGCGTGATAGGTTACGGCTATTGGGGTCCGAACGTGATTCGGAACTTTTTCGCCGTGGACGATACGCGCGTCGATATGCTTTGTGACATGAATCCAAGCGCGCTCGCTCGCGCGAAGAAAAATTATCCGGGTCTCGCCGTGACGACGAATCCCGATGACATTCTCAAGTCGACCGACCTTGACGCCGTCGCGGTAATCACGCCGGTGTGGACGCACTACAAGCTGGCCAAGGCGGCCCTCGAAAACGGCAAGCACGTCTTCGTCGAAAAGCCCTTCACCTCCACCTCCGAACAGGCCGAGGAGCTGATCGACCTCGCCGAACGCAAGAATCTGCGCATCATGGTGGACCACACGTTCCTCTTCACTGGCGCGGTGCGCAAAATTCGCGAATTGACCGAGAGCGGAGCGCTCGGCGATTTGTACTACTACGATTCGCTGCGCGTGAATCTGGGCCTGTTTCAGCATGACGTCAGCGTGATTTGGGATCTCGCGCCGCACGATCTCGCCATCATGGACCACCTCATCAAGGGCGAGCCGGAGGCCATCGTGGCCACGGGGGAAAGCCACCTCAACGGCGTCGAGGATGTGGCCTTCATGACCATCTATTTCCCCAACCACGTGATCGCGCACATCAACGTCAACTGGCTGTCTCCAGTCAAAATTCGCATGACCATGATCGGCGGCCAGAAGAAAATGCTGGTGTGGAACGATCTGGTGGCCGACGAAAAAATCCGCGTCTACGACAAGGGCGTGAAGATTACCTCGGGCGACAAGGTGCGCGAACTGCTCGTCAACTACCGTTCCGGAGACATGTGGGCGCCGCAGCTCGAGCAGCTCGAAGCGCTGCGCGTCGAGCTCGAATATTTTGCCGACTGCATCCTGCACAACAAGACGCCGTTCAACGACGGTCTCGCCGGCTTGCGCGTGGTGCGCATGCTCGAAGCGGCCGATCAGTCGATTCAGTTGAGAGGAGAGTTGGTGCGCCTGTGAACGAATACTGCAGCATTGCCCCTGACGTAAAGCTTGGCAAGGGAGTGAAGCTCTCGAAGTTCATCAACCTCTACGGCTGCGAAATCGGCGACGACACGAAAATCGGAGCCTTCGTGGAAATCCAGAAGAAGGCCACTGTCGGCCGGCGCTGCAAAATCTCGAGCCACACGTTTGTTTGCGAGGGCGTGACGATCGAGGACAACGTCTTCATCGGCCACGGCGTCATGTTCATCAACGACATTTACCCCCGCGCGACGGCCAACGGCCAGCTTCAGACCGAGGCCGATTGGAAGGTGGAGCGCACGGTGATCAAGCAGGGCGCCTCGATCGGCACGGGCGCGACGATCCTCGCAAACGTCACCGTCGGAGAAAACGCCATCGTGGGCGCCGGGAGCGTCGTCACCAAGGACGTTCCCGCGAACTCGATCGTCGCGGGAAACCCCGCAAAAATGTTTCGCAAGATCGATTCACCCCTGGAGGCCATCAAGTGAGCACACCGAATGGAAATGGCACTGGCGACGCGATTCCGTTTCTCGATCTCGTAACTCCACACGTCGAGTTGGAGCAGGAACTGACCAAAGTCTTTCAGCAGACGCTGCGCACCGCCGGCTTTATCGGCGGGCCGATGGTGGAGAATTTTGAAACGGCGTTCGCCGAATTCTGTTCGGCGAGCCACTCGGTGGCCGTCAGCAGCGGCACCGATGCGCTGCGGTTCGCCATCATGGCCGCGGGCATCCAGCCGGGCGACGTCATCGTCACCGTCCCGCACACGTTCATCGCCACGAGCGAAGCCATCTCGCAGGCCGGAGCGCATCCCGAGTTTGTCGACGTCGACGAGCGCACCTACAACATGAGTCCGGATTGCCTGCGCGAATATCTCGAGAACAAGTGCACGAAAGACACCACCGGAAAACTCATCAGCCGCCGCAGCGGACGCCGCGTGGGCGGCGTCATTCCCGTGCATCTATACGGGCAGATGGCGGACATGGACGCGATCCTCGGCCTCGCCGAGCAGTACGGGCTGGTTGTGATCGAAGACGCCTGCCAGGCCCACGGCGCCGAATACTTTTCGAAGAAGAGCGGCCAGTGGATGAAGGCCGGATCGATGGGCCGCGCGGCCGCGTTCAGCTTCTATCCCGGGAAAAATCTGGGCGCGTGCGGTGAAGCGGGCGCGGTCACGACGAACGACGCCAAGCTCGCCGCGAAAGTGAAAGTCCTGCGTGACCACGGCCAGGCGAAGAAGTACTACCACGATATGGAAGGCTACAACGGCAGGCTGGATGCGATGCAGGCCGGATTCCTGCACGTCAAGCTCGCGCATCTTGCGAACTGGAACGCGGCGCGCCGCGAGCGGGCCGCGGAATACGATAAGCTTCTCGCGAGCGCGGAAGGCGGCGTGGTTCGTCCTTTCGAGCCGTCCTGGTCGCGCGCCGTGTTCCACCTGTACGTCATTCGCACGCAGGATCGCGACGGCATGATGCAGCAACTTAAGGAAGCTAGCATCGCCACGGGCATTCACTACCCGATTCCGCTGCACATGCAGAAGGCCTACGACTACTTGAACTACCTCCAGGGCGATTTCCCCGTGTCCGAAAAAGTCGCGGCGGAGATCGTCTCGCTGCCGATGTATCCCGGGCTGAAGCCGGAGCAGCAGGCGCGGGTCGTGCGCGAAGTGCTGCGCTGCCTGCACGTCGAAGTGGGGCACTAACGGCGCTCGCTCGATCCGCTTCAGAATTTCTTCCGCGCGGGCCGGCAATCCGGATAGTGGCCTGCGCGACTCTGACGCGGTTCTAAAAGCCTCGGCCATCGTGTAACATGCGTGTCACCGTCGCCCAGTGAGGTTTCGCCGGCGCGGCGAGTCGCCAAAGCCCGAACATCATGGACGACAGCCTTCTCCGCAAGAACATCGAGAGCAGCATCGAGGTTCACCGGCGCCTGCTGGAGACGTGTTTGCCCGCCATGCAAGCAGCCGCGGACGCGCTGATTGCCGCCTATCGCGGGGGCCGAAAGGCGATCTTTTTCGGCAACGGCGGCAGCGCCGCCGACGCGCAGCATCTCGCGGCCGAATTTGTCGGGCGCTATCTGCGCGAGCGGCCCGCCCTGCCGGCGCTGGCCTTGCACGCCAATTCGTCTTCGGTGACGGCCATCGCCAACGATTACGGCTACGACCGCATTTTCTCGCGGCAAATCCAGGCGCTCGCCGCTCCGGGAGACGTCGCCGTTGGCATCAGCACTTCGGGAAATTCCAAGAACGTGATGGAAGGCCTCTCCGCCGCACGCAAGATCGGCGTCTTTACGATCGGGTTGACCGGGGCGGGCGGTGGACGCATGCGCGACCTCGTTGACGTTCTGATTGCAGCGCCCTCGAAGGAAACGCCACGCATCCAGGAATGTCACGTCCTGATCGGTCACGCGTTGTGCGACGCCGTGGAAGAGGCGCTGACCACTACACCGGCCGCCGAAGGAGCTTCCGCGGCGTTGCATCGCGGTTGAACCACGTTCGCCCGGTGGTGCGCTGAGTTTTGCAGCAGAGTGCGTTTCGCGCTTGAAACTTCGAGGTCCATGTTTTCCGCTCGCATGCCCCTCTGCCGAAGGCGTCTCCCCACAGTCAAGTTGTGGAAAACTCGTGAACATTATCGATCCACTGACGGATCCACGCTGGAACGAACTGGTCTCCCGTCATCCGAAGGCGTCCGCATTTCACCGGCGGGGCTGGCTCGCCGCGTTGAGCGATACGTATGGATATGAACCCTTTGCCGTGACCTCCGCCGAGCCCGGCGAGCCGCTCGAGGACGGGCTCGTGGCCTGCCGCATCCGGAGCTGGCTCACCGGAACGCGAATCGTTTCCCTGCCGTTCACCGATCACTGTGATTTGCTCGCGGGCGACGCGCAGACCGAGGGGCGCCTCTTCGACCGGATGATCGAGGAAGCGAAGCGCGGGCGCTGCAGTTACCTGGAACTCCGGCCGCTTTCGTCTCCGTCATCGCTCGAAAGCGGGTTCCAAGCGGGTGAATCCTATTGCTTCCACGAGCTGGATCTCGCGCCCTCGCTCGACGAACTTCACAAGGCTTTGCACAAGGATTCGATTCGTCGAAAGATTCGCCGCGCTGAGGAGACGCCCCTCGTTTACGAAACCGGCTCGACGAACAGATTCATCGAGACCTTCTACCACCTGTTGCTGATCACCCGGCGGCGGCACCACTTGCCGCCCCAGCCCAAGAGCTGGTTCCGCAACCTCGTGAAGCAAATGGGCGATGCCGTTTCCATCCACGTGGCGCGAAAAGACGGCGCGGCCATCGCCGCGATTTTGACGCTGCGCCACGGCACCAAGGTGATTTACAAGTACGGCTGCTCGGACGGCGCGTTTCATCAGCTCGGCGGGATGCCCTTTCTCTTCTGGAAGCTGATCGAGGAGAGCAAAGGCTCCGGCGCTTCGACAATCGATTTCGGCCGTTCCGGAACGGAAAACGAAGGCTTGATCGCCTTCAAGAGCAAGTTTGGCGCCGCCAAGCGCACGCTGACCTATTTCCGTTACCCGCGCGTCGATAAACCAAACGCCGGCGATTGGGGAGACTCGCGGCTCGCGCGGCGCGTCTTTTCGATTCTTCCCGACGGGGTCTTGTCCGCGGCGGGCAAGGTGCTGTACAAACATATAGGCTAAAGCAGGCGAGTGATGCGATTCGCGGCGCGCCCCCAAAGCCGCATGTTTCTTCCCGGCCGGGAGGAATTTCAACAACAAAGTTTATGAATTCCAGTTTCCTCGACTACTACCTATGCCCGGAGGAATTCGCCAGGTTTGGTCTCTCCAATCCGCTTGGAGAGGCCTCTGGGTTTTTCCGCTTCGGGAAAGGGATCACCTGCTACGGGCGCAGCGGTCTTCCGGCGGGCAATTTTCACGCGAACAGCCCCTGCGACGCCGCTCCGCTTCTCCAGGTGCAAGGGAACGAAATCCGGCTCCCGTTCGACGTGGACGAAGTCGTGGAAAACCTTCGGCGCGAACGATATGTCTCGAAGGCGCCCGCTCTTTCGACGCCCGAACGGCTGACGCGCCGCGCCTATTACGTGGCTCGTCCGTTTCTTCCGGTGAGCGTTCGCAAGCATCTGCAGCGGTTTCATTTGCGGGAGCGGAAAAAGATCGAGTTCCCCTCGTGGCCGGTCGACAAAACGGTGGACAATCTGTGCGCCGAACTCATGTCGCTGTGCGTGCAGGCCGGCGGAGGCCACCGGATTCCTTTCGTGTGGTTTTGGCCGGACGAATACCAGGGCTGCGTCCTCGTAACCCATGACGTCGAGCAGGAGGACGGCCTGGCGTTCTGCCGCTCGCTCATGGAGATCGACGAGCGGTTCCATGTTCGCAGCTCGTTTCAAGTCGTGCCCGAAGATCGCTACCCCGTTTCGCAGGCGTTCCTGGACGAAATTCGCGGCCGCGGATTCGAGCTGAACGTGCACGACCTGAATCATGACGGGCACCTGTTCGAAAACCGCGAGCTGTTTCTCGAGCGCGCGAAAAAGATCAACGACTATTCGAAAAAATGGGGCACGGAAGGATTCCGGTCCGGCGGGATGTACCGCAACGCGGAATGGAACGACGCGTTTCAGTTTTCCTACGACATGTCGTTTCCGACCTGCGCGCACCTCGAGCCGCAATGGGGCGGCAGCTGTTCGGTGATGCCGTATTTTCTGGACGGGCTCGTCGAGCTGCCCTTGACCACCACGCAGGACTACACCCTGTTTCACATTCTGGGCCAGTATTCGCTCGACCTGTGGAAATCGGAGATGGAGTGCATCGCCTGGAGCCACGGCCTCACGTCCTTCATCGTTCATCCGGACTACGTGATCGAAGATCGCGCGCGCCGCGTGTATGAGCAGCTGCTCGGTTTCCTCGCCGAAGAGTGCGCCGCGAAAAAATTATGGCAGCCGCTGCCGCGGGACGCCGCCCGCTGGTGGCGCGAGCGGCGGGACATGCGGATCGTCCGTTCGGGCGATTCCTGGAAAGTGACGGGCGCCGGGTCGGAACGCGCGCGGCTGGCCTTCGCGCAGGTCGAAGGCGGCCTTTTAACCTACCACGTTGAGAATTCCCCCTGCGGCGTGGGCGCTGAGTAGGCGTGCCCGCAAGGGCGCGATCCACGAAAACCCACTGAAACCCATTGAAACAATGAGCATCAACTACAGCGGCTTCCAAATTCCCCGTGTCGACCGTTTGGCCACGCTCTACGTCGGCCATCCGGCCGCGCGAGTGCTCGGCCTGCGAGCGCGCCCGCGTGTGCCGATCCTGATGTATCACAGCATTTCGGACAATCTTTTCGCGAAATCACACCCCTATTACCAGATCAATACATCGCCCGGCGTTTTCGCGCGGCAGATGCGCTGGCTGCGCCAGAACGGCTACCGCACCATGGACCTCGGCGAAATGCTCGCGGCGATGCATGCCGACGAGGACCTCTCGCGCGTCGTGGTGATCACCTTTGACGACGGTTATCAGGATTTCTACACCGATGGGCTCGCCGTGATGAAGCAGTGCGGGTTCACCGCCACGATTTTCCTCGCCACCGACCGGATTCAGAATGTCGCCATGCGCATCGAAGGCGCCGACTATCTGACCTGGCGCGAAGTTCGCGAGTTGCACGCCGAAGGCATTCAGTTCGGTTCGCACACGGTCACGCATCCGGATCTGCGCTCGCTCGGGCCCGAACAGATCGACTACGAGCTGGGCCGGTCCAAGGAAGTCATCGAGCAGAGACTTGGCGCTCCCGTGACTTCATTCTCCTATCCCTTCGCGTTTCCCGAGGAAGATCGCGACTTCACGCGCTACCTCCTGGACGCACTCGCCAATCACGGTTTCGAGAACGGCGTCTCGACGATTCTGGGCCGTGCCAAGCCGGGCCATAACCCGTTCTGCCTGCCGCGCCTGCCGGTGAACTCCTGGGACGATGCCGCGCTCTTGCGCGCCAAGCTCGAGGGCGGTTACGACTGGATGCACTGGCCGCAGTGGTTCCACAAGTTCGTGCATCACAATGTGTCGCTGATGCAGCGTTCCGGCGCCATCGAGGCCGAACACGGCTCCCGCCGCGCCGCTTCCCTGGAGCAAACGGAGTACAAGTGAGCCCGCACAGCGCCTGAAGCTGATCCGAACCTGGCGATGGGGGCGGGGAGGCTCTTATCGACGCCGGTCGGCTTGATTCGACGCTGCTCGGACGGTAAGGAATTTAAAGTAAACAGCTTGGCTATGGGAGATCCGACCTCGGGTTGGTACAGCTTGCTTACCCTGTCCCCTGACTACCCGCCGGTCCAGTAGAGCCGTTGAACGACCCGGCGCTAATCTTCGGGCGCACCGAAAGGGCATTCCGGAGATTAGGCTAGGGGGGACATGCTGTGAGAGGACTGAATAACCTGTTTAAAATAAGCAGATATTCGGCATTGTGGGCGGCTGGGTTGCTCGGTGGCGTTCTCGCCATCACGCTCAGCGTCCTCGGTGGCCCGGCCACGCACGCAAGCGACGTGTACATCGCGCAGAATGCATCGGGCGGCGCCAACGGCGCGGACTGCGCCAACGCGTACGCAGCGTCGTTTTTCAATAACAGCGGCAATTGGGGCAGCGGATCGATCGGCGCGGGCACTACTGTTCACCTCTGCGCAACGATTACGACTCCCCTGACGGCGCAGGGCAGCGGTTCGGCGGGCAGCCCAATCACAGTTTTCTTCGAGCCGGGCGCCAACATGACGACCAGCGTCTGGCCCAGCACAGGGGCCATCAACGTTGACGGCCAGTCCTGGATCACGATCGACGGCGGGACGAATGGAACGATCGCGAATACCGCGAACGGCACGAACGCAAACCATGCGAATACGGTGGCGATTCATGCGGCGCCGTGCTCGAATTGCGAGTTCCGCAATTTGACCATCGCGGATCTTTACGACCATACTTCCACGTCCGACACGTCGGTGGACCAAACGCAAGTAAACTGCATCCAGTTCCAAGGGTCGAACGTCCTGATCCACGACAACACCATGCACGATTCTGGCTGGTGCCTGCACCAGAATTACACAAGCGACTCGAACGTCCGAATCTACAACAACAACATCTCCCGCATGGACCACGGCATCGCCTGCGCCGGAGCCAATTTCGTCGTTTCGAGCGAATACATTTACAACAACCACTTCCACGACATGTCGAATTGGGACACGGGCTCCAGCGACGCGTATCACCATGACGGGGTGCATTGCTTCAACGGGTCCGGCGGGAAGATCCAAAATCTTTACCTCTACAACAATCTATTTGACGGCAACGAAGGCAATTGCTGCGTAACTGCATGGGTGTTTCTCGAGGGCGCCGCGGAATCGACACCCTGGACGGACTCCAGCGGGACTGCCTATATCTGGAACAACGTGTTCATCGGATCGCTCGACAGCCCGAACGGCCAGCTCGCGGTCGACGCCGGCTCCGGGCACGTGATTTACAACAACACGTTTGACATGATCGGCACGCCTCAAAGCGGCGGCAAGTGCTTTAACGACCGCGGAGGCGCCGGCAGCCTGAAGCTCACGATGGTGAACAACGTTTTCAACGGGTGCGCGCAGCCGGTCAGCATGGATTCGGCGGTGAGCTCGATAAACTGGGACTACAACGCCTACGGCAATTTAAGCGGCCAGGGAAACGAAGTATTCAATTGGACCGGCCACACGAACGGCAGTGCGAACTCGCTGCCCGCCTGGCAAAGCCAATGCTCGTGCGATTCCCATTCCGTCGGCGGGGTCGTCGCGGCTCTTGCCATTACGCGGGGAGGGCTTCCCTTGGCCGGTTTTGTCGGCGACAAAGGAATCAACCTGATGAGCACCGCGAGCGGATCGCTCGCAACACTCTCGAACGGCACGACCGCCGGCAATTCGACTGCGCCGGTAGTTCGCCCATCCTCGGGGTCCTGGGATATCGGCGCGTTCCAGATGGGAGCAAGTGCAAGCTTGCCTCAACCGCCAACAGGTTTGAAGGCGGTCGCGAAGTAAAACTCCAAGAGCGGGTTATCTTTCTCACTTGCAATGGAGCCTGGACCGCAACTGAGGTTGCGGTTCGCGCTCTTCAGTCGTTTCCCTCTTGACCTTCTGCAAGAGCGCGCAGCATTCTGCTGAGCCTGATGCATCCAAAGACCATGACAACCGATATGAGTTCGGCATCGAGTTCCACCGCGTCCCTGACTTTCGTGGTTGCCTCCAACAACCGGCAAACGCTGGAGGCGAATCTTCTGGCATCGCCCTGCTTCCGGGCGGGCCATCCGCACCAGATTTTGATCCAGGAAGGCTATTCGTCCGCGTCCAAGGCGTACAACGACGCCATTGAGAAAAGCCGGAACGACTTGATCGTTTTCGCGCACCAGGACATTATTTTCCCGGAAGGCTGGCTGGGCCAATTCGAGGCGGCGCTACGCTATCTTGCGACCACGGATCCCGAATGGGGCGTGCTCGGTTGTTACGGCCGAACACGCAACGACGGAGCCCACGGATACGTCTATTCGCCGGGCCCGGGCTTCGTCGGCGAGCCTTTTGAACATCCGTCCGAGATCCAGACGCTCGACGAAATCGTGCTGATCCTGCGGAAAAGTTCCGGCCTGAGATTTGACGAGACGCTTCCGCACTTTCACATGTACGGCACGGACATTTGCATGAGGGCGTCCGCACTCGGAAGGAAAAGCTACGCCATTCCCGCGTTGTGCGTGCACAACACGCTTCATTACCTCGTTCTGCCCAAGGAGTTCTACACCTGCTACAAGCAGATCCGAAACACCTGGAAAGCGCATCTGCCGATCCAGACTCCATGCATCCGGATCACGGCGTCCAACAAATTCCTCTATGAACGCAAGCTGAAGGAATTCTATCTCCGTCACATTCGCCACCGGACGGTGATCGCCGGCCGGGCGAAGGACGGCCGGGGGCTGCTCGACGCGTTGCAGGCGATGACCGCAGGCTCGGCTGAATTGTCCCGCTAATTTCCGAGTGCGAGAGACCATGCCCTTTTTCACCGACAATTGGAAACGAATCCGGGGATCGATCCAGGAAGCCGTCACCGGCGAGAGCCTGAAAGCGCAGGTGTTTCGCGGTGGAGCCTGGATGGGCGCCGGAACGTTCAGCGAACAGGTCGTCCGGTTCGGACGTAACATGCTCCTGACGCGAATCCTCGCGCCGGAAGCGTTTGGAACGATGGCCATTGTGGCCTCCGCAGGGACCATCCTGCACACGCTGACGGACATCGGCGTGAAGGAATCCATCATCCAGAATCCTCGCGGCGCGGAGGACCGCTACATCAGCGGGGCCTGGTGGCTGGCGCTGGGCCGCTCATCCTTTCTGTACGCGATGGTCTTCCTCTTCGCGCCCTGGATCGCGGCGTTTTACGGGAATCATGAAATCGCGCCGCTGTTGCGCGTAGCCGCGTTCACCGTCGTGCTCGACGGGGCGCTCAGCTCGAAGGCCTACATCGCCGTCAAGCAGATGAAGTTCGCCAGATGGGCGGCATTTCAGAACGGCGGCGGGATAATCGGCGTCCTGATCACGATCGGGCTGAGCTTTTACATTCGAGACGTTTGGGCGCTGGTGCTCGGGACCGTTTCCGAGAGCCTGATTCGCTGCCTGATGTCTTATCTGTTGTTTCCCTTTCTTCCGTCCTTTTCGCTCGACATGCACGCGATTCGCGACCTTTTGAAATTCTCAAAGGGGCTTTTTGGGCTGGCATTTTTGAATCTGATCTTCGCGCGCACGGACGTTTTCGTCCTCGCGAAACTGTTTTCGCCAGCCGCTCTGGGCTTGTATGTCGTCGCGATCAACCTGGTACAGACGCCGGCCGGTTTCATCATGACGCTCCTCGGCCAAACGCTGCTGCCGACGTTCGCCAAAGTGCAGAATAACCAGGCTCGCGAGAATCGGATCCTCCTTCGGGTGAGTTCGGTGCTGGTGCTGGTCGGAATGCCGGTGTTTGCCTTCATGGCGTTCTGCAGCCACTCCTTGCTGACGCTCTTTTACGGGGCCCGATACGGCGCGGCGACTACGGCCCTGATCCTTGCCTCCGCCGTGGCCCTCCTCAATATTTTGAATGGCCAGATCACCACGGTGTTCTATGCCCGCGGGCTGCCGCAGCTTCACCGGCGCGCCGTGGCGGCGACGGCTGTGGTTATGGTGGCTCTCATCTGGCCATGCGCGAAATGGCTTGGGCCGGCCGGCGGGCAGTTAGCCGCGCTCGCTTCCATCGGCGTCGGCTTTCTGTTTCAAATTGACAGAATTCGCCACATTACCGGCTTCAATCTGACCCAGTACGCAAAGGCGTTTTCCCTGGCGGCTGGAATTTCGATTTGCGTTGCGTGCGTGTATTTCGGCGCCCGCTCTTTTGGCTTTTTTGCCGGCCCGATGCCGAATATCCTGCTCGGCGCCGTGGGCTGCCTTCTGGCGTACGGGCTGGCGGGAGTGATTCTCACGCGCCGGTCGGCCGTGGCATCGCCTTCCCGTTCTTGATCGGGATTTTCGCTCTCAGCACGAAGACTTCATATGCAGCAATCCATTTACGATCCGGGATTTGTGGCCTTCGGCGGCGGCGCATCGTCCAGCGTCCTGCACCCGGTGGTGGCGGTGGCGATGTGTATCGCCATCGTATGCATGCTGCTTTTGCCCCGCAAGTACGCGCTGGGGGCTTTCCTGGTTGTGGCGCTGATGACTCCGACCGGGCAGCAACTGTATGTCGGCGGCGTCCATATCTTCGTGCATCGCATCCTGATCGCGGCGGGCTGGGGCCGCATCTTCTGGTCCAGGCTCACTGGCAAGGATGAAATTTGCCCGGGTGGAATCACCGTCATCGACAAGGTTTTCTTCTGCTGGGCCGTCTTCCGCGCCATCGCGGGCATCCTCGTGAACGGCGGGGCCGGTGGCGCGATCCTCTACGAAACTGGATTTCTGTGGGATGCGCTGGGCGGTTTTTTCCTGCTGCGATTCCTGATTCAGGATGAGGAGACCGTCACCTCCGCGGTCAAGACTCTTGCCGGAATCGTGGCCGTCATCAGCGTCACCATGCTGTACGAGAAGTTCCACAACATCAATCTCTTCGGCTATTTCGGAAGCACTGCGCTTTACCCGGACGTGCGCGAAGGCGCCATCCGGGCCCGCGGGCCTCTCGCGCACGCCATTCTGGCCGGAGTCTTCGGCGCGACCCTGCTGCCGCTGTTCCTGTGGCTGTGGCAGAGCGGGAAGTCGCGGCTGGGCGCGGTCGCGGGATTCATCGGCAGCACCATCATGGTGTTCACGGCGGCCTCGAGCACGTCTTTGCTCGCGTACGCGGCCGTTTTTATCGGATGCGGATTCTGGCTGCTGCGCAAGCAGATGCGCGTGTTCCGCTGGGGCATTGTCGTCGTGCTCGTCTTCCTGCAGCTCGTGATGAAAGCGCCGGTGTGGTTCGCGATCAGCCACGTGGACATCGTGGCCGGAAATTCCTCCTACCACCGCGCCATGCTGATCGATACATTTCTCCGGCACATCGGCGATTGGTGGCTGATCGGAACAAATGACGCGAAAAACTGGGGCTGGGATATGTGGGACACCTCGAACCAGTTCGTCGCCGAGGGGGAAAGCGGCGGCCTGATCACCTTCGTTTGCTTCGTGCTGCTCGTCTCCTGGACCTTCGGGCTGATCGGCAAGGCAAGGAAACTGGTCGAAGGAGACCGCAAGAAAGAGTGGTTTATGTGGTTCCTGGGCGTCGCGCTCTTCACGCACGTCGTCGGCTATTTCGGAATCAGCTATTTCGACCAGACCAAGTTCATGTGGTACGCCTTTCTGTGCATCGTGGCGGTGTCCACGTCGTCGATTTTGCGAGCGAAGCCCGCCGAAGAAGCGGCCGCCGCTTCTGAACTTCTCGGTTCGCCGCTGGCGCCCGCGTTCTCTTCTCCCGTTCCCCGAAGCATGCGAAATGCTCCATACGAGCGCCCGCGTCCCTTGAAACCCGGTCCTTCGTTTTCCCGGAAGCTGGGAAAAACATGATCGAGGTCTCCATCATCATCGTGACCTGGAACGGGAAGCGCTATGCGGAGGAGTGTCTCGATTCGCTGCGTGCGTGCATCAATAATCCCCGGGCCGAAGTCATTGTCGTGGACAACGCCTCCACCGACGGCACGCCGGAGATGATCGAGCATTCCTATCCCGGTGTCACGCTGATCCGTAACGACAAGAATCTGGGATTTGCCAAGGCCAATAACGTTGGCATCCGGAAATCCTCAGGTGAATACGTTCTGCTGATAAATTCAGACGTGGTGGTCCGCGATGGCTGCATCGAGCGGCTCATTGCATACATGAAGGAGAATTCGCGAGTCGGCCTGCTGGGTCCGAAGATGCTGGGCGCGGACGGAAAAGCATATCGGTCTTACATGGCTGAGCTCACGCTTTGGCGCTGCTTCTGCCGCGCCGTCGCGTTCGACGACGTGTTCCCCAATTCAAGATTCCTCGGCGGCTACCTGATGCCCTATTTCAAGATGGACCGCGTCGCGGAAGTGGACGTGCTGAACGGCTGGTTCTGGGTGACGCGCCGCGAAGCCCTCGACCAGGTAGGGCTGATGGACGAAACGCTCTTCATGTACGGCGACGACCTGGATTGGTCCAAGCGCTTTCGCCAGGGCGGTTGGAAGCTGGTCTATTTCCCCGGCGCCGAATCGCTGCACTACGGCGGGGCGAGTAGCGCCCGCGCGCCCATCAAGTTCTCGGTAGAGATGCAGCGCGCGAATTTTCAGTACTGGCAGAAGCACCACGGACTCGCTTCCCAGATCGTGTATCGCGGAATCGTGTGGATGCATCAGGCGCTGCGGCTGGCAGGGTATTCGGTGCTGTGGCTCGTCGCGAAATCGAAGCAAGCGGAGACCGGCTTCAAAGCGAGGCGCAGCCTGGCGTGCATGCGCTGGGCCATGGGCGTCGAGGACAAGCGGGGGGAACGGGTTCGATGAGCCCCGCCCGGAAAAAATACGTGCTCCTGACGGCGGCCTACAATGAGGAAGCCTACATCGGGGCCACGATCGAGTCAGTCGCCGCCCAAACGCATCTGCCCGAGCGCTGGGTGATCGTCAGCGACGCCTCGAAAGACCGTACCGATGAAATCGTGCGCTCCTACGCAGACAAGTTTCCTTTCCTTCATTTCGTTCGGATCCAGGAGAAGCATGCGCGCAATTTCGGCGCCCAGGTGATGGCCATCCGGCGCGGCTTCGAGGAATTGCACGACATCGAGTACGACTTCATCGGCAACCTCGATGCGGATTTGACGTTCGAGCCCGATTATTTCGAGAAGCTTCTGCGCAAGTTCGACGACGACCCGAAGCTCGGGATCGGCGGCGGCTTCATTCACGAGCGCGCGAGCGACGGCGTGTTTCGCAGCCGGCCGCTCAATACCGAGCGCTCCGTGGGCCACGCCGTGCAAATGGTCCGACGCGAATGCTATGAAGAAATCGGCGGCTGGGTGGCCATGCCCTACGGCGGCCAGGACTGGCAGGCCCTCGTTTCCGCCGAGATGCGCGGATGGAGCGTCCGAAGTTTCAGCGATCTCCCCGTGCATCACCATCGCCCGACAGGAGGCGGCGACCGCCGCTTTCGGAATCTGTTTCGCGAAGGCCGGATGGATTACTCCGTCGGCTCCTACCCACCATTCGAGATTTTCAAACTGGCGCGCCGGATTCGCTTCAAGCCCTATGTCCTGGGCTCGCTCGTCCGGCTGAGCGGGTTCTTGTGGGGCTACTGGATCCGCGAGAAAAGGCCGGTGTCAAGGGAGTTCGTCACGTTCCTTCGAGGCGAGCAAAAGAGGGCCACGCGTAGGTTTCTGCATCTGAAGGACCGCGAGGCCACGCTTTCGGCCAAGAGCCAGGCAAACCATGCCGGGACCGCTCCCACCGAGACGATTTCATCGGGCAAGCCGCCAGTCCGTCACAACGCGTGACCGCACTTCCGTAAACAACGCAATCCTGAAACATCAAGCCGTAAAAATGCGCAGGCTAAGGCGCGCGTCAGGGGAGTACTTCCGCGCCGGAGCCTCGTGAACGGTAGAAAAATGCAGAGGGGAAGAGGCATTGATCCAACCAGAATTGGTATTCCGTCAATTTGGCCCAGCTAGCCCGCGGCATGCACAGCGCGCGCGCTTCCGACCTGATCGAGAGGGCGCCGCATGAAAGTGTGCATGGTCGCTTACTCGTTCTATGAAAAGGACAACCGCGTCCGGCGGTACGCCGAAACGCTGGTCAAGCGCGGCGATCGCGTCGACGTTCTGTCGATTCGCGGCGAAGGGCAACCCTCCGTGGAAACGGTGGACGGAGTTCGCGTGTACCGCATCCAGCGCCGGGTGGTCAGCGAAAAGGGAAAATTCAGCTATCTCGCCAAGCTGCTGCTCTTTTTCTTCCGGTCGTTCGCATTCCTGACGTGGAAACACCTGCGGGAACACTACGACCTCGTCCACGTTCACTCGATCCCGGATTTCGAGGTCTTCGCGGCTCTTGTGCCCAAGCTGACGGGGGCGAAAATCATTCTGGACCTTCACGACCTCGTTCCCGAATTCTACGTCAGCAAGTTCAAGAGCCCGCCGGGCTCTCCGATATTCAAGATCCTCGTCGGGATCGAGCGCATGTCCACGTCGTTCGCCGACCACGTGATCGCGGCGAATCATATCTGGCTGCAGCGCCTCTACGACCGGTCGGTGCGGAGAGAAGACTGCACAGTCATCCTCAACTACCCCGACACGGATATTTTCCACTTCCGCGGCCGCACGCGGAACGACGGCAAATTCCTCATCGCCTACCCGGGGTCGTTGAACTACCATCAGGGAGTGGACATTGCGGTCCGCGCCTTTGGCATGATCGCTTCCCAGGCGCCGCAGGCGGAATTTCACATCTACGGCAGCGGCGAGCAGTTTGACGTGCTGGCGGCACTGATTGAAAAGCTGAACCTGCAGGGCCGCGTGATGCTGAAGGGCACCCGGAGCCTCGAGGAAATCGCGGAGATCATGGAGAACTGCGATTTGGGCGTGGTGGCCAAGCGCAGCGATTGTTTCGGCAACGAAGCGTTCAGCACCAAGATCTTCGAGTTCATGTCCCTCGACGTGCCGGTGATCGTTCCGAACACCACGATCGACACGTACTATTTCAATGACTCGGTCGTAAGATTTTTCCAGGCCAACGACGACCAAAGCCTGGCTCAGGCGATGCTCGAAATGATCCGCAATTCGCAGGCGCGCCGGGAAATCGTTCGAAACGCGCACGAATTCATTCAGGGCTACACCTGGGACAAGAACCGCAGCATTTACCTCAGCCTGGTGGATTCGCTCGTCGCGCGCGCCGGTAATCCGGTGACCGCCAAGGGATAATTCGCGGCCCGCGACGGCCGGGGTTATACTTCCTCCGCGACATTCTTGAAAGCTTGAGAGGCGCAACAGACTTTCCCAGCCCGTTTCGCCGGCAGCTTGTGATCGAGCGCGGCGAGAAATCGGTTTTGGAGTGGGCACACGCGGGCGATCTGATTCGTGGGCGGTCGCCTCGCATTTGTTAAGATCGAAAGTACGCCAGTCACCGCAGGAGGCGCTTATGAAGGGCATCGTTCTCGCAGGTGGTTTGGGCAGCCGCTTGAACCCTCTCACCAAGGTCACGAACAAGCATTTGCTCCCCATCTTTGACAAGCCGATGATTTATTACCCGATTCAGACGCTGGTCAACGCAGGCATCCAGGACATCCTGGTGGTGACGGGCGGCAAGAACGCGGGGGAATTCCTGCGGCTCCTGGGCAACGGCAAGGATTTCGGGTTGAAGCATGTGAATTACACCTACCAGGAAGGCGAGGGCGGAATCGCCCAGGCGCTGGGCCTAGCGGAATTTTTCGCCGATGGCGAGCCGATTTGCGTGATTCTGGGCGACAACATCATCGAAGGGAACGTTTGCCGCGCCGCGAACGACTTCTGCAAGCAGGGCAAGGGCGCGAAGATCATCCTGAAGCAGGTGACCGACGCGGACCGCTTCGGCGTGGCCGAAGTGAAGGGCGATCGCATCGTGGGCATCGAGGAAAAACCCAAGCGGCCGAAGTCCGACCTCGCGGTGATCGGAATCTATTTCTACGACGGCTCGGTGTTTGAAAAAATCAAGCGGCTGAAGCCCTCCGGGCGCGGCGAGCTCGAAATCACCGACGTGAATAATTTCTACATCGAGGAAGGGTCTCTTACCTACGACAAGCTGGAAGGCTGGTGGACCGACGCGGGAACGTTCGAGTCCCTGCTGCGGGCCAACAACTTGGTGGCGGAAACCGGTGCGAACAAGATGACCTCCGATCGTGAACCTCAACTCGTGGGATCAAAGGAAACCGGGCGATGAAAATCTTCGTAACGGGCGGCGCGGGATTTATCGGCTCCAATTTTATCCGGCACGTTCTCTCGCTGAAGAAGGGCTACAAGATCGTCAACTTTGACAAGCTGACCTACGCCGGCAACCTGGCCAACCTCGAATCCGTCGCCGACCATCCCGACTATTCCTTCGTTCGCGGGAGCATTTGCGACGCAGGCCCCGTCGAGGAGGCGATGCGCGGCTGCGATTCCGTGGTCCATTTCGCCGCGGAATCGCACGTGGACCGCAGCATTTACGAGCCGGCGCCCGTGATTGACACCAACCTGACCGGCACGTTCGTCATGTTGCAGGTGGCCCGCAAGTTGAACATCGAGAAGTTCGTGCACATCTCGACCGACGAAGTGTACGGGGACATGGCGCCAGGCGCCTTTGCCGACGAGGATTCGCAGCTGAAGCCCAGCAGCCCGTATTCGGCGTCGAAGGCCGGCTCCGATTTGCTCGTGCTTTCCTACGTGCGTACCTTCAATTTCCCAGGCCTGATCACGCGTTCGTCCAACAACTACGGGCCGTACCAGTTTCCGGAAAAGTTTCTTCCGCTGATGATTACGAACGCGCTAGGCGACAAGGCGCTGCCGATTTACGGCGACGGCAAGCAGCAGCGCGATTGGCTGCACGTCGAGGATAACTGCCGGGGAGTTTTGGCCGTGCTCGAGCGCGGGCGCGTCGGCGAGGTGTACAACATCGGCGGAATCGACATCGAGGAAAATCTCACCGTGGCGCGCACGCTGCTTCGCCTGACCGGCAAGCCGGAGTCGCTGCTTTCCTACGTAAAGGATCGTCCGGGGCACGATCGCCGGTACGCCCTGCGCTGCGAAAAGATGGAAAAGCAGCTCGGGTGGAAGCCCTCGACTCCGCTGGAAGCCGGCCTGCGGCAGACCATCGATTGGTACAAGACCAACGTGAAATGGATGGAAGGAGTGCGCGACGGAGAATATCTCTCGTACTACGACAAGTATTACGAGAATCGCGACTCCTCGCTGCACGCGCTTTCCTCGGCCGGGCCGAAGCACCCGCGCTGATTTTGTCTTGAGCTGTTTCAGCGCATGAATCGGAGACAGCCAGGAGTGGCTGTCCCACAAAACCGACTCCCTTGCAAAAATTGAGCACATCCCTTCCCGACGTTTGGGAGCTCCAGCCAAAAGCGATCCGCGACGCTCGCGGCTTTTTCCTCGAGACGTATCACCTGCAGAAGTTCACCGCCCTCGGCATCCCCGACGTTTTCGTTCAGGACAATCACTCGCGCTCCTCGCGCGGCACGCTGCGCGGCCTTCACTACCAGCTTCTGCGCCCTCAGGCGAAGCTCTGCCGCGTGATCGAGGGCGAGGTGCTGGACGTAGCGGTCGATATTCGCGTCGGCTCGCCCACTTTCGGCAAATGGACAAGCGTCCTGCTCACCGCCGAACGCCAGAATCAAATTTTCATTCCCCGGGGATTTGCCCACGGCTTCGTGACTCTGTCCGAGTCAGTCCAGTTTCTCTACAAGTGCAGCGACGTCTACGATCCTACCAACGAGTACGGGATCATCTGGAGCGATCCCGGCCTGGCGATTTCCTGGGGCGTCGAAAATCCTCTCGTCTCCGAAAAGGACTCGAAGTATTCCACCCTGGCCGCCATGCCGCCCGAACATCTCCCGCGTTACGCCCAGCCATGAAACCGGCCATCCTGCTGATCGGGTCGAACGGGCAGGTGGGGCGCGACTTGAGCGAAATCCTGCCGCGCATCGGCGAGGTCACGGCGCTTGACCGGCAGCGCCTCAATCTCACCCAGCCGGAGGAAATTCGCCGCGCGATCCGCGCCTGCCGTCCCGCGTGGATTGTGAACGCCGCGGCCTACACGGCGGTGGACAAAGCCGAGTCGGAAGAATCGCTGGCTCGCGCGATTAACGCCGAAGCCCCGCGCGTGATGGCCGAGGAGGCAAGGAAAATCGGCGCCTGCCTCATTCACTACTCGACCGATTACGTCTTTGACGGCACAAAGACGGCCCCGTACGTGGAAGACGATCAGCCGAACCCGCAAAACGTCTATGGCAGGACAAAGCTCGAGGGCGAGCGCGCCATTCGCGACTCCGGCGCGGTGCACCTGATTTTCCGCACGGCCTGGGTCTATACGACGCGAGGCCGCAATTTTCTGCTCACGATCCTGCGCCTCGCCACGCAACGCGAAGAGCTGAGAATTGTCCGCGACCAACTCGGCGCGCCCACGCTCAGCGTCGAAATCGCCCGGGCCACCGCTTCCGTTCTTGCGAAAATGTCCGCCGCCGAACCCGGCGCGCCGTCTCTCCCGCAAGTAAGCGGGATCTACCACATGACCGCGGGCGGCGAAACGAGTTGGCACGGGTTCGCTTCCGCGATTGTTGAAAAAGCGAAAGCAGCTCCGCAGTTAGACTGGTTGGCATCCGCGACCGGCGGCCTTCCGATCATCGCCCGCCGCGTCATCCCCATCGCCAGCAGCGAATATCCCACCCCTGCACGTCGCCCCGCCTATTCCGTTCTCTCAAACGCCAAGTTGAACCGCGTTTTTTCCGTTCAGTCGCTCGACTGGCGCGAACAGCTGGACTCGTGCTTCTCGGCTCCCGCCGCCTGAGAATTCCCAAAATCTCTGTTTCGATTAGCGGCGGTTCCATGCCGGGGGGAGTAGTGTCTGTGCGCGTCAGCACACAGTCGCGGAATTGCCGGGAGACAGGCGAACCTGGCAGGAAGCGCGTGGAAGAAACGCGGACCGCGGTTACTTCTTCGCGCTGGCGGGCGGGTTAACGTATGAGCTGCTGGAATAGTAGGAATTGTACTCGGGGGTTTCTTCCGACGTGTTGAGAACCACTCCGATGATGTGCGCGTCCCGAAGCTCCTTGCACGCCCTTTGAGACGCGGCAGCTGGAGTCGAATTGGCGCGCACCACAAAGAGCACGCCGTCCACCAGGCCGCCCAGCACACTGGCATCGGCGACGGGAAGCGCCGGGGGCGAATCGATCAGAATCCAGTCAAACATCGGCCGAACGCGCTCGAGAAATTCCTTCATTCGTTCGCTGGAAATCAGCTCGGAAGGATGAGTCACATGATTTCCCGCGGCGATGAAACAAAGGCCGGCTTCATCGCTGCGTTGCGTGATCTCGAATTCATTCGCGGTATTTTGCAGATAATCGGCGAGGCCCGGGGCAACGGACGTTCCGAGCAAAGTGTGGATCCGGGGCGACCGGAGGTCGGCGTCCATCAAGAGGACCCGGCACCCGCGCTGGTGGACGAGCGCATACGCCAGATTCGTGGACACCACGGTCTTTCCCTCGGCCGGAATCGCGCTCGAGATCAGAATCGTTTGCAGCGGCTGATTTTCGCGCATTCGGTAAAGGCGCGAGCGCAGGGTGCGGAACTGCTCCGTGCCGGGAAAGAACGGATCCTTGTTTTCGAAGACGACCACTTTGGGATCGGGTGCCCAGTGCTTGCGCGCGCAGTTGGCCCATAGCGTCCCGAAATCGATGACGCCTGGAGTCGCCTCTGGCGCGAGCGTCGACGGTTTGGTCAGCCGCGGCAGGGCGAGCTCGGATAGGGCGACGCTTTCACTCCTGGGAGGCGGCGGGGTTTCGACCACGCTGCTGGCGACAGGCGATTTCGGCGGGCGTTCGCCGAGCGACGCGGCCTGATTTGCCGCCCTTTCCTGTTCCGCTCTTTTGAGTGCCTCGTGAATCCTGCTCATGATTCCCTTTCAGTCTTCAGGCCAGTGCCGGTGTTCCCTAAACCCCGCTCAGCCGCGTCCGGTTGATTTACGTCGCAGCCGGAGTCGCAGGCCCCTTGCGCGCCTTTGCTGAATGCGGTGCGATCACCGGAATCATTGCAAGAACCGGAAGCCGAAGAACGACTTCTACGTCGTGCTCGGAGCGCATCGAAGTGTCCTGCACCTCGAGCAAGAGCGCGAGTCCGAGCCCGAGCAGCAGACCGCCGCCCAGGCCGCCGCCCGCGAAAAACGGCAGCTTCGGAAATGAAGGCTCGTTCGGGTAGTCGGCCGGGTCGAGCACGTGGAAGCGGTCGTTCTGCTTGCTCTGATCGAACTGCTGGGACATCGCGGAAGCGTCCCGCTTCTTCAGCAATTCGTTATACGAGTCGAGAACGGTCTGGTGATCGCGGGTCAGCAGCTTGTATTCCTGCTCGACGCCTGGGCTGGCGGCGACCCGCCCCTGGTAAATTGCGATCTGCTTCTTGATCGCGTCCTGCTGTGCGGTTCGTTCCTTTATAACCTGGTCATACTGGTGAATTTGCGCGCGCAATTGCAGGATCTGCGTGGGCTCGGACAATGGCACGGTGTTCTTGTCGGTTCCCCCGCTCTTGGATTGTTGTTCGCTTTGCTCCACTTTTTGCTTTAAGAGGACCGCGATATCGTTCTTCGTCTTGATGACGTCCGGATGGTTGTCGGTGTATTTCGATTCGAGCGAAGCGAGCTGGTCCTGCAGCGCCGAGAGTTGCTGGTCGAGCGATTCAGGATTCCGGCCGGTCTGGGCCGCTTTCCACGATGCCGATTGCTGCGCCAGGATCGACTCGGCAAAACTTTTGTCCTGCTGCGCGCGATTAATCGCTTGCGTCGCGGCCTCGAGCTGGGACGCCTGCCCGTTCAGCAGGTTCAGATTCGTCTGGCTGTCCTCAGGAAGCGAACCGATATACTTGCGCTGGAACACCGCGAGTTTGGCGTCCTGTTCGTCGAGCTTGGCCTTGGCCTGTTCCAGTTGCTCGTTCAGAAAGTCGGTCGTGCCCACGTCGATGACGTTGCTCTGCTTGATGTCCTCCGTGATGAACATGGATGTGATCATCGAACAGATTTTTTGAGCCGTGTCAGGGCTGGAAAACACTACGCTGATCGTGAACCCAGGCAGGTTCTGCGCGCGCGTCTCGGTCATGGGCGCCACCGGCGTAATGGTGATCGCCTGGCGCAGCCGCTCGACGAGTTCCTGCATCGGCAGGCTGTCAATATCCTTCGGGTAGAGATGCAAGTCGCGAATGACCGGCTCGAGGCGCGCGTTGCTCAAGATCTGCTGCTGCATCGTAACCAGCCGCTGGTTCACGTTATCGGTGGCGATCGGCGTGACCGGCTGCGCCTCGGGTTGCTGCACCAGCACAAGCGTTTTGGAAGTGTATCTTTTCGGAAGGACTCGCGCCGCCACGATGCCGGCGATGCCGCCAAACAACGCGAGCAGAAAAACCATCCAGAATCGCCGCCGGAGGATGGCGACGATGTCCTTTGGACCTAGCTCCTGGTGCACCATTATCGCTCTCCTGCCGTTGCCGCCTGGCAGCGCGATTTAGTTCCGGGCCTTGCCTTGCTTCCCATGATACCTGACCTTCGGATGCTGAATTTGGAAATCGATGACCCGAAATTCCAGCGATGAGAATTCCGCCATGCGCGCGTGCGATTGCTTAGCACGCGCCTCCCCCATTGAAAACCGCGCGAGGCGTGGCGATCAAAATTTTCAGGTCCAGCCAGATCGACCAGGTCTGGCAGTAGCGCAAATCGAGCCGAACCATTTCGTCGAAACGCGTCCGGTTGCGCCCGCTCACCTGCCACAACCCGGTTACGCCCGGCCGAATTTCCAACACGCGTCGGCGGTGCCAGATGTCGTAAACCTCGAATTCATAGGGTACCGGAGGGCGCGGCCCCACGAGGGACATGTCGCCGCGCAGCACATTCCAGAACTGAGGGAGTTCGTCGAGGCTCGTTTTTCTCAGGAGGCTCCCGATGAAAGTCACCCGGGGATCCTTCACGATTTTGTAGACCGGCTTGTCCGCCTCGTTCGAATTATCCAGGCCGCCCTTTCCGGCGATGAACTGCTGCACGTACTCCCGGTGAATCTTCGGGTCGTTATTCGTGTACATCGTTCGAAACTTCAGGCACTTGAAACGGACGCCGAATTGCCCGAGACGCTCCTGTTCGAAAATCACCGGCCCTTTCGAGGTCAGCTTGATCAGCGCAGTGATGAGAAGCAGGAACGGGGAGAGCACCAGCAGCAGCGCGCCGCTTCCGGCGACGTCGATGACCCGCTTGATCACGAGAGGCAGACGCTTCCGCGAGACTTTCCGGTTGAGATCGGGATAGAGCGCCGAATCGGCCACGCGGCCGGAGCTGTTCTTGTCCCAATTCTCCGGGAAAAGGTGCGTCGAAATCGCGATTCTGGCGGCGCGGTCGCGACCCAGATGCTTGACGAACGCGGTTTCGATTTTTGTGCGGAGCGTCTCCGTGATCGGCCGCTCTCCTTCGAGAGTAACCTCGGTGAAGATAATCCCGAGGATGGCACCCTGCCTGTACCAACCAACGAGATCGGTCTCGCGCTTCGTGGCGACGACAACCTCGACGGCTTGCATCAGAATCTCTTCCGCGTCTCCGCTCTCCAAATTCGCGTCCAGCAGCATCAGCACGAACGGCTTGCGGGATCGCTCGGCCCGGCGGCGCTCCAGCGTCAGCATGGACTGAAACACGTTCTCCATCAGAACGTGCTCCTGTTCGACGCGCTCCGAATGACGAGCGGTGCTGGGTCGCGCAACTTTGAGCTGCGGTTCCCGGCGCTCGAGGGACAGAATTCTCGTAATGCTATTGCCCATTTTCACTCCTGCTAGGCCTATTGAGCTGGGGGTCAGCCTTCTCGGTATTCCTGCGTAAAGCGAACCATTGCGAGTTCGCCTTACAATTTGTTCGAAATGAAGGCATCAACGAGTCAATGACGGGAAGCCCACGATTATCAGTGCTTTACAGCTAAGTCCAATCCCGTCATAGCGAAATCGCCGGCGAGCCAGAGTTCCCCCTCGGCAAGATCGCACTTCGTCTATATCTTTCGCAATCAGCCTGCCACAACGAGTGGACGTTTGTAACCCTCTATGGCCGGTGGACTTTTCTGTATGTAGTTGCAAATACGCAGCTTACTCAGAAGCCTCGCGCGGGTGGCTTTGGCTATATGTTACTGCTGTTCCCAATTGGGAACATCAAGTGAAAACAATTGCTACGTTGTGCCAACGGCGTTCCGAAACACTGCCGGACCTGTACTATCGGGGAGGCTTGGGGAAATCCTGTATCCTGCTTCCCTACAATGACTTCCACCAGGCCAATCAGGTCTACCATTTAGGTCTCTAGTGTCGGTCGGACCCACCATGAATTCGGGAGCACGAATGAGGTGCAAAACTATTCTTCGCGGTATCCGCAGGGATGGCGGAGCCGCCAATCCCAAGCCGTTCGGACGATCGATCGCAAATCGGACATGACCGGTTGCCAGCTCAATACTCGTTTGGCCCTGGCGGGGTCTGCGATCAAGCGGGCGGGGTCACCCGCGCGGGGTGGCTCAATCTTCACGGGAATGTCCCGCCCAGTGGCCTCGCGCGCGCTTTCAATGACCTGGAGGACCGAATACCCCATACCCGTCCCGAGGTTCAAGAAGTCGGATTCCCCACCCGCCCGAAGGCGTTCCAGCGCGCGGACATGCGCCTTTGCCAGATCCACGACGTGGATGTAGTCCCGGATCGGGGTGCCGTCCGGCGTCGGATAGTTGTTGCCGAAGACGCGGATGGCCTGCTGTTGCCCCAGGGCCGCGGAAAGAACATTCGGAATGAGGTGCGATTCCGGTCTGTGGTCTTCGCCGCGGCTTTCGGTGGCGCCGGCCGCGTTGAAATAGCGCAGGGCGACAAATTTCATCCCGTACGCAGCGTCGTAGGAGTCGAGGAGCCGTTCGACGAACAGCTTGGACCACCCGTAAGGATTCTTCGGCCACTTGCGGCTCGACTCCGGGATCGGAATTTGCTCCGGGTCGCCATAAACAGCGGCAGTTGATGAAAAAACGAACCGGCGCACGCCTGAACGGATCAGCTCGCCGATCAACGCAACGCCATGTCCCACGTTATTCTCAAAATACTTGGCGGGATCGAGGACGGATTCGCCGACCTCAATAAGCGCGGCAAAGTGAATGCAGGATTCGACATCATGCTCCCGCACGATCCGCCCGACGAGATCGCGGTCGCCCGTCTTGCCCTCGTAAAGCGGAACATCGGGAGGCAGTGCGGCACGGTGACCGTGCACCAAGTCGTCCAGTACGACGATCCGTTCACCCTTCGCAAGAAGGCATTCGATGGTTACGCTGCCGATGTAGCCCGCGCCACCGGTGACCAAGATCGCCATGCACGCTCCTGTGCCTCCGGCGCAACGCGCCGAAGGTGAACTTTGCCACAAAGACGCTTTCAGCCGAATCGGAGGTCGAGTCTACCTCAACAGCGCCGGCCAGCCCGCCGCCTTTTTGCCTCGCCCGCCTCCGTGTTCTCCCCTTTCTCCGTGACCTCTGTGTTAAAGCCTTTGGCTTTTTGATCTCGCGAGAAAGCAATGGACAGAGAGGGGTTCTCGGCGAGAAGATCGCAATCAAAACCAATCAATAGGGAGGGATTCCAATGCCGTACGCCACCGAGGAGAATTTAACCGATCTTGCCGTCAAGCAATGGGCCGCTTGCCACTCGCCAAGGCTGCGCCAGGTCATGCAGTCTCTCGTGAAGCACTTGCACGGATTCGCGCGAGAGGTCGAGCTCAAGCAGGACGAATGGCTGATGGCCGTCGACTGGCTCGCCCGGACCGGCAAGCTTTCTTCGGAGAAGCGCCAGGAATTCATCCTGCTGTCCGACGTCCTCGGCATGAGCATGCTGGTCGACGCGATCAATCACCGCTTTCCCGACGGAGCGACGCCGTCCACCGTGATCGGCCCGTTCCACATTGACGATTCGCCGGAGCTGCCCATGGGCGCGGACATGGCGGAAGGGCTCAAGGGCGAGCCGTGCTTTCTCGTCGGTACCGTGAGCAATCTGAACGGCAAGCCCGTCGAAGGCGCGAAGCTCGACATCTGGCAGGCGGACGCGGACGGTTTGTACGAATCCCAGCTCGGCGCGCAAGAACCGACGCTCCGCGCCGTATTTCACACCGGCGCGGATGGCAAGTACGCTATTCGCACGATCGCGCCGCCCGGATACTCCATCCCCATGGACGGCACGGTGGGCGACTTGCTGCGTCACACGGACATCTCGCATTTCCGGCCCGCGCACATTCACTTCTACATCAGCGCGGACGGGTACGAGCCCCTCATCACGCATCTCTTCAAGAAGGGCGCGAAATACATCGACTCCGACGTCGTGTTCGGCGTGAAAGATAAATTGATTGTGGAGTTCGAGAAGCATCCCGCTGGAAAAACCCCGACGGGAGAACTTTCGGAAACGCCGTTTGTGGTTGTGAAGTACGATTTTGTGCTGAGCAACGCGAAGCAGCATGCGAACGGCGAAATGGAGCTCAGCGAGGCCGGCGGCGCTTCGCGCGGCAGATCATGACAGCAGCTTCGACATCAAGATGAAGTGCACCGGGATTTTGGTCGGCGTTGGGTCATCGTACACGGCGGTTCCCGTATTGACGTAGCCCCAGCGGTGATAGAGATCGTGCAGGTCCGTGCGCACGTCGACGATTTTCAGATCGCAGAACTTGCAACCTGCATCGCGAAAGTATTGTTCGACTTCGTTCACCAAACGGTGGCCCACCCCCGTTCCCTGCCGCGCCGGCTCGATCGAGAGCATTCCGAAGTAGCCGCGGTCTCCGTGCAGCTCGAAATGGACGCAACCCACCAGGCTTGCGCCGTCCTCCGCCAGCAGGAATTTCCCGTCTTCCATCAATGAACGGACCGTAACGGGATTGGTGCGGTCACGCTCGATAAAAAATTGCTCGGCGAGGAATGCCGCGTTGACGAGGCGCGCGATCGCCTCGGCGTCGCTGGCGGTTGCGGTGCGCGTGGAAATCATTGCGCCTCAGACGATCAGAAACCGTAGAGTCTCGCCGGATTGTCCACGAGGATCGTTTTGCGCGTGGCCGCGTCCGGAACCCACTTCGGCAAGAGGTTGAGCACTTGGCCGTCGTCGATCTGAAAGAACGGCGTGATTTCGGAATTGCTGCGGCCAGGCACGGGAATTCCGGGATGCGGCCAGTCGCTGCCCCACAGAATCCGTTCAGGGTTTGAGGCCACGAGCGCGCGGGCCAACGGCGCAACGTCCGGATAATCCGGCGCGAGTGTGGACGCGCGATACGGCGCGGAAATCTTAACGTACGCTTTTCCGGTGCGCAGCAGAGTCATGAGCGACGCGAAGCCGGGCTGATCGGCCCCCAGCGCTGCGTTCATTCCGCCGAAGTGATCGAAGACGACCGGCATCGGCGCTGACGCGACCTGATTCTTGATTCCTTCGATGACGGACAATCGCGCGTAAATCTGAATGTGCCATTTCCTGCCTTTGATTCTCTCCACCGCCGCTTGAAAACGCTGCCGCCCGATTTCGGGATCGGTCTGCCCGGCGGTTTCCAGATTCAGGCGAATGCCGCGAATGCCCGCGCGATCCATCTCATCCAGCGCCGAATCGGGAGCCTTCAGATCGATCACTGCGACGCCGCGCGCCCTTGCGGCCAGCTCCTTCATTGCCACGAGGACACCGGAATTGTCCGTGCCGTACACGGTGGTCTGCACGACGGTCACGCGGCCAATGTGCAGCGCGCGGTGCAGCGCCTGCAATTCCTCGACGGAAACCGGCTCCGGCGTGTACGGGCGCGACGCCGCGTAAGGAAAATGCTGCGGATCGAAAGTGTGCACGTGGCAATCGCATGCGCCTTCAGGGACCGCGAAATCCACGGGCGTGGAAGGCTGCGAAGCTCGCGCAAACGTCACCGCCGGCCTCCCCGCGAGGGCCGCCGCCCCTGCCGTCATCGCACCGCGCAACACGTCGCGTCGCGTCATCATCACGAATCCTCCCAACGTCACGCGAAAGTATAACCCGAAGCTGCGCGCCGGATGCCGCCGGGTCGCGCGCGAAAATTCAGTTCGCGCTTGGTTCAACCGGCGAAAGCGTATAACATTTCTCGTTTGCGATGGGGCGCCGCAACGTCACCTTGTCGCGGGAGGGCGATATGCGGGGATGGAGAATCGGGATTGCCGTCGCAGTGTGCGCGGCGTTTTGCGCGGCGATCGTGCTTCCCGCGGCGCATCCGGCAGCGCCGCAGGAGGCGAGTCCGCTCGCGAGCGATCCCAAACTGATCGAAGACCTCGTTTACGCGAATCGCATCCTGTACCAGCAGCAAGTGCTGGACGGCTTTGGCCACGTCAGCGTGCGCAGCGACAAGAATCCGGACCATTTTCTGATGTCGCACAGCATGGCGCCGGGCCTTGTCACATCAAAAGACATCATGGAGTTTGACAAAGACGGCGAGCCGGTGGACGCGCGAGGGCGCAGCGGCTACACCGAGCGCTACATTCACGCGGCAATCTACCGCGTGCGGCCGGACGTGAAGGCCATCGTGCACAGCCACTCACCGGACGTCATTCCCTACAGCGTGAGTGGCGTGACGCTGCGCCCCGTGTTTCACAACCCTGCCTTTCTCCGCCTGGGCGCGCCGATATTTGACAGCCACAAGGATTTCGGCGACACGGATATGCTGATTCGCGACAACAAGCTGGGGGATGCACTGGCGAAAACGCTGGGCAACGCCGGCGTCGCCCTTATTCGGGGACATGGTTTCGTGGCCGTGGCAGGGTCGGCTCAAGTAGTCGTCTACCGCGCGATCTACACCCAGGTGAACGCGCGCGTGGAGGCGGAAGCCATGAAACTCGGGCCGTACGGCGCAATCAAGTTTCTGACGCCCGGAGAAGCGGAAAAAGCTCAGGCCGTTACCGAGGGCACGTCCGGCCGGCCGTGGGAGCTGTGGAAGTCGCAAGTCGGAAAGATCGAATAGGGGTCATGCTCACTTGGAAGTCTTCGGAGGGCCGGGCTTCAGCCCGGCCGTAAAGCTCGGCTCAAAACCGGCTTTAGCCGCTGAAGCTATCTTAGGTCACGCGATTGCCTCGGGGGCTAAAGAGTCTGTGTAAGAACGCCGATTCCGAGCAGCCAGCGGCTAAAGCCGTTCTGATTGCAATCGACTTACGGCACGGCCGAAGCCGTGCCCTACAAAGATTCGTCGACTCGCACGGATTCTTGTTAAGCAGGGTGAGCGAATTAGATCGCACCGAAAATACGGAGAGCAGGCATCCTACAGATGAACACCTACAAAATTGCAGTGATTCCCGGCGACGGCATTGGCAAAGAAGTGGTGCCCGAAGGCTTGCGCGTGCTCGAAGCGGCGGGCAAGCGATTCGGATTCAATTATTCCTTCACGCATTTTGACTGGAGCTGCGAAACGTACGTCAAGACGGGAAAGATGATGCCCGATGACGGCCTCGCGCAGCTCCGCCCCTTCGACGCGATTTTCCTCGGCGCGGTGGGCTATCCCGGCGTGCCCGACCACATTTCGCTGTGGGGCCTGCTGATTCCGATCCGGCGCACTTTCGAGCAGTACGTGAACCTGCGCCCGGTGCGCATGCTCAAGGGCGTCGAATCGCCGCTGAAGAGCGCGAAGCCCGGCGAAATCGATTTCTACGTGGTGCGCGAAAACGTGGAGGGCGAGTACTCGAATATCGGCGGGCGCATGTACAACGGCACCGAAGACGAGATGGCCATGCAGCAGACTATCTTCACGCGGCGCGGCGTGGACCGCATCCTGCGCTACGCCTTCGATCTGGCCCGCAAGCGCAACAAGCACGTGACCAGCGCGACGAAATCCAACGGCATCATCCACACCATGCCGTACTGGGATGAACGCTTCGCCGCCATCTCCAAGGAATATCCCGACGTGCGTACGGATCAATTCCACATCGACATTCTGACCGCGCATTTCGTGCGCCGCCCGCAGATGTTTGACGTGGTGGTGGGATCGAACCTCTTCGGCGACATCCTTTCCGACCTCGGCCCCGCGGTGGTCGGATCGATCGGCATCGCCGCCGGCGCGAACTTGAATCCGCCGAAAAAATATCCCTCCATGTTCGAGCCGGTCCACGGCTCCGCTCCGGACATCGCCGGCAAAGGCATCGCCAATCCCATCGGCCAGATCTGGTCCGGCGCCATGATGCTGAATCACCTCGGCGAAACAAAAGCCGGCGAAGCGATCGAGCGCGCCATCGAGGAAGTACTGACGAAGCCGGAGTATCTGACGCCGGATGTCGGCGGCAAAGCCTCGACGCAAGTTGTAGGGAAGGCGATCGCTGAAAAAGTAGCAGAATGACATCTGTCAGACCGAATAATCTGTTAAAGTGCGTGGGGCAAGACCTTGATGCCATACCCCACCCCACGAGAATTTCGGCAAATTCTCCAAGACGCACACTCAGTGGATGACGTTGTGCGGCAGTATGTCTTCGGTGGGGCTCCGTATGCCTTTAGAGGAAAGCCGAGCTCCATGCAGCGACTGACTGACCACCTCTGTGGCAATATGAACATAGCCGCGGACGATGTTGCGGTAGTGGGGAGCGCAAAGATCGGATTTAGCCTCAGTCCGGACAATTTTCCGCGGAGGTTTTCTCGCTACTCTGATATCGACGTCGTAATAATTAACGGAGCTATGTTCGATGAGTTTTGGCACTCGATGCTGCGCTGGAACTATCCTCGTCGGTACTCCCTAAGTGGCGTCGATTGGGATTGGTCAAAGCGCCGAAGAAACGAGCTGTACTGGGGATGGTTCAGACCGGATGCAATTCGATTCGAGGGTCTGTCCTATCCTGATGTTTTGAAGCCCATAAGAAACTTCTCGACCACCTGGTTTAACGCGTTTCAAAGCCTCTCGTTGATACCCGATTTCTCCAGCAGGAAAGTCGGAGGACGGTTGTACCGAACCTGGGAACACGCCCTGCGGTATCATGCCGACGGCCTAGAACAAATCAAGCGAATCTCCGAAGAAGGAGCCATCTGATGGATTTCAATTCTTCCGAGGAAACGATTAGTTGGTTCCGGGATAGATATCGGGAAGGCAACCTAAAGATCAAGCCTCCTTACCAGCGAAAGCCTGTATGGGCAGCTCGACAAAAATGTTCATTGGTTGAATCCATCCTGCTAAAACTTCCTGTGCCGGAAATCTATGTCCAGCGAAGCACGACACCCGAAGGGGAAACGACTTACGCGATAGTAGATGGGCAGCAGCGAATTCGGACCGTCCTGCAGTTCGTGGGTTCCGAAACCGACCCAGACCAGCTAGAACACAATAAGTTCGTCCTGGACAAGCTACCCGCACTCTCGCCGTTACTCAACAAATCGTTCGCAGACCTAGTGGACAATGAGAAAAGCGTGTTCTACGGCTATAAGTTCGCAGTTCGATATCTGAATACCACCAGCGAGGGCGAACTTAGAGACATGTTCGAGCGTCTGAATCGATTCTTGACCCCCCTCAAGCCGCAGGAACTGAGAAACGCCAGGTTCACTGGGCCGTTTGTAGAGCTGACGCTCAAGCTAGCCGACCGCGAGTATTGGGCCGAAAATCGAATCGTGACTGCCGCCACGATAAGACGGATGGGTGACGTCGAGTTCGTGAGCGAGCTTGTCATCGGCACTCTTCACGGGCCACAAGGCGGCAACGCCGCAGACATAGACGCCTATTACACACAGTACGAGGACTACGAAGATGAATTCCCAGGTCAGAAAGACGCGCAAACGCTATTCGAGGAGACTTTCAAGACGGTCCAGACTCTATTGCCTGACATCAAAGAAACGCGATGGAGCAACAAATCCGATTTCTATACAATTTTCGTCGCGTTGGCATCACTTCTCCGAAATCGAAAGCTTCACGCGGGAAAGGTTCAGCCTGCTCGGAAGGTGCTTTTGAAGCTCGCCGATGAGGTCTATGCTCGTTTGGCGGACGAACATGCCAAGGTCTCAAAGGAAGCTGTCGGGTACGCCCGTGCTGTGGAAAAAGGAGCAAATGATAAGGCGAGACGTGCCCAAAGACACGTGGTTGTCACTAACCTCCTCAAATCCTATTTTGTTGGCGCAGCGTGACTTTGGAGAGGCCCAAAACTAGAATGGCTTTCCATTTGACAAATAGGTATGGGCGTGTGAGGCCGTTCCTCATGGAAGCAAGAACATGAGGAAATGGTATCGGAACTCGGACTACACGATACACAACGCAGACGCGTTAGAGTGGCTCTCGGAACAGCGAGCGAACTCGTTCCACGCTGTCGTGACTGACCCGCCATTCGGTCTAGTCGAATATTCGGCAGCGGAGCTGAACAAGCGACGAAACGGACGTGGGGGCATTTGGCGATTGCCGAACTCCTTCGACGGGGCAAAGCGGCAGCCAATGCCTCGCTTCACGGTACTCAGTGATCATGACCGAATGGGAGTCCTCGCTTTTCACCTTCGACTGGCTCCGGAGTTGTTCCGAGTATTGGTTCCTGGCGCTCACGTGATCCTAGCTTCGCAATGTTTGGTTTCGCATCTTGTCGCCCAAGCGTTCTGCATGGCGGGATTTGAAGCTCGAGGGCAAATTGTTCGAGCGGTGATGACGCTGAGGGGGGGAGATCGTCCGAAATTTGGCGACAAGCAGTATCGCGACGTTTCGGTTATTCCGCGTTCATGCTTTGAACCATGGCTGCTGTTCCGAAAGCCGTGCGAAGGACGTGTCATTGAGAACCTAAAAAGATTCGGGACGGGGGCCTTGCGACGGCCCTCGGAGACTGTTCCATTCTCAGACCTTCTTAAGGTTTCATCAGCACGTCAACAAGAGCGCGCTCTTGCGAATCATCCCTCATTGAAACCACAACTCTTGATGCGGCAACTTGTCCGGGCATCCTTGCCTCTGGGCAAGGGCATAGTGTTGGACCCGTTCATGGGTGCTGGCTCAACGATCGCCGCTGCGAAGTCACTGGGAATTAAGAGCACCGGTGTGGAGATAGATTCAAAGTATTTCACGATGGCGAAATCTGCCATTCCCAAACTCGCTAGGTTCAAGACGAGCTGAACACGTCATTCCGAGCGTCTATTCGCTCTGCTCAACCCACATGCTGAACGCTGGGCCACGGGCTATTTACTTCTTGTTCTTGTCCGCGACGAGCATTCCACCAGACGCGAAATCCGTGTGTGGAATATCGATGAACACGATGTGCGTCGATTCGGGCTTGGCGCCCGCTTCTTCCATCAGCACTTTTGTGATGCCCTCGACAACCTTGCGTTTTTGATCGACCGTGCGTCCCGCGAGCCATGAAATGTGCACATCCGGCATTTCGGTGTCCTCCTGGAATTTCAGCGCTTGGCTGTGAGAGCGGACAGGAATGCCAAGAAGGCCACTCCGCTCATGATGCTGCGCATCGCGTGGAGCCGGCCCCATCGCTGCAAGAGACGGCTCGCTTCTTCTGAGTGCAGGTCCAGTTCCTGGCTCTCCAACCGTTTGTTCGTCGGAAAAATCACAACCAGTGTAAACGGAACAATCAGCAAGAGAAGCGCTCCACCGACAAGCCAAGCAGCGCCCCCCTCAAACCACCAAACAGCGAGAGCCGCAAGCGAGCCGATCAAGGCGAGTGGAGCCTGCATCCGGGTGCCTCGTTTATAGCTGGGCCTCCATTCCGTCACCGCTAGAGGCGCGCCGCACGAAATTCTAGCCGGGTGCTCCACAAGATTGACGTACACGGCAGCGCCGAAGAAGATGCCGGTGGCGAGCGTTGCAACCATCTCTAGAATCATGCCCCAGTATACGCTGCGCCCACGTGAAGTAGCCCACTACCCACACTACCCACGCGCCGATCTTCGAGACCGGGGCGGCCTCAGGGGGTGTGCTAAAATGGCGCGCAGATGCATCCCCACTTAAAATCCCTGATTGAGCTGCAAAGCGTCGATCTCCGCCTGATCGGCATCCGCGAGCGCCTGTCGCGTTTTCCGAAGCGCCTGGCCGAGGCGGAGGGGCGCGTGACCGCCGCGAAGCAGCAAGTGGCCGCGGCCAAGGAAGCGCTCACGACGGGGCAGAAAGAGCGCAAGACGTTCGAGCTGGACGTGGAGCAGTGGAAAGAGCGCGCGAAGAAGTACCGGAATCAGAGCGGGGAAGTGAAGTCCAACGAAGCGTACAAGGCGCTGCTGCACGAAATTGCAAATGCCGAGGCGGAAGTGGGCAAGGCGGAGGACCGGCTGCTCGATCGCATGGTCTCCGGCGAGGAATACGACCGGCAGCTGAAAGCCGCGGAAGCGTCGCTGAAGGAAATCGAAGCCTCGGTGGGCAAGGAGCGGCAGGCGATCCAGGCGGAGTACAACGCCGCGCAGAAGGAATTGACGGCGGCGGAAGCGGCGCGCGCGGCGGCCGTCGCCACAGTGCCCGAGAATTTGGTCGATCACTACGAGCGCATCGCCAAGCGCCACGGCGGCATCGCGCTGGCCGAAATCCGTGGCGAGGGCTGCGGGCAGTGCGGCGTGCACATCCGGCCGCACGTGATTCAGCAATTGCAGCGCGGCGACGCGGAAGAATTTTTTCACTGCGAGACGTGCACGCGGATTTTGTACTACGCGGATCATGCGGTGCAGCCGGGCGCGCCCGCCGCGCAGTCCGCAGGCGATTCTCCCGCGACCGGCGAGCGACAGTAACCACAACACTTATGCCCAAAGCTTCGCCAAAATCATCTGGAAAACTCTTCGAGGAACCGGAAGCGCCCGCGGAAAAGTCCGGCGTCGCGTACACCGCGAATATCGACGGGGCTGCGCGGGGCAATCCCGGGCCGGCGGCTTATGGAGTGGTGATCCGGCGGGCCGACGGCGCGACGCACGAATCGCTCGGAAAATACATTGGCCGGACCACGAACAACGTGGCGGAGTATTACGCGCTGATCGCGGCGCTCGATTACGCCGCGGCGAGCGGCATTCGCCGGCTGCGCGTGTATAGCGATTCGCAATTGATCGTGAATCAGATCAAGGGCCTCTACAAAGTGAAGCATCCGGATTTGCGGCCGCTGCACGAACGCGCCAAGAAGCAGGCTGCCACGCTCGAGTCCTTCACGATTCAGTACGTGCCGCGCGAGCAGAATCGCGACGCGGACGATCTGGCGAACGCCGCGCTCGACGGCACGAAGGGCGTGAAGCCCGCTTACGCCTCCGACAAGGCCGAGCCTCCTGCTCCCGCGACGCCCGCAAGAAAATCGAGCCCCGCCGCCAAAGCTTTTTACCTGGAGGAGCTGAGCGTGGGCCAGCGATTCTCCGCCGGCACCTACCGGATGACGGAAGAGCGGATCAAGTCTTTTGCCGCGGAGTTTGATCCGCAGCCGTTTCATCTGGACGAAGCGGCGGCGCGGCAAAGCGTTTTTAAAGGCCTCGCGGCAAGCGGCTGGCATACGGCGTCCGCTACGATGCGCCTGATGGTTGACGCTTTGCATTTGGCGGGAGGGGCGGCCGGCCTGGGCGGAGAAATTTCCTGGCCGCGGCCGACGCGTCCGGGGGACACGCTGCGGATCGAGCTGGAAGTCCTGGCCATCACGCCGTCGCGCTCAAAGCCGGACCGGGGCGTGGTGACCGTGCGCTGCACTACCCTCAATCAGCACGACGAACCGGTGCAGGTCATGACCACAAAAATTCTCGCCTTCAAGAAGCCAGCGAACCCAACTCGCACGAATTGATTCCTCAGGCTAACGCAATTTCAGCCGCGGCGGCACGCGGCTTCAACACGTACGAGCGGTAGAGCGTATCGCGCTGATGAGGAACGTAACCTGCGTCCTCAATGACGCGGCGGAGCTCGCCCTCGTTCGTGCGGTTGCGTACGCCCGCGGCGAAGACGACGTTTTCCTCGATCAGGATGCTGCCAACGTCATCCGCGCCGAATTGCAGACCCACCTGACACACTTTGATTCCCGGCGTGAGCCAGCTCGATTGGATGTGATCGATGTTGTCGAGATACAGGCGGCTGATCGCCAGCGTCTTCAGGTAATCGACGGCGGTGGCTTGCGGAACTTTCTTGCCGAGCGGCGTATTTTCCGGCGCGAACATCCACGGGATGAACGCGGTGAATCCGCCGGTATCTTCCTGGATGCGGCGCAGGCGCTCGAGATGATTGACGCGATGGCGGTACTCCTCGCCGCAACCGAACATCATCGTGGCCGTGGTGCGCATTCCGAGCGAGTGCGCGACGCGGTGCATGTCTTCCCACTCATCCGAAGTGCACTTGAGGCGCGAGATGCGCGCGCGAATCTCGTCGTCCAGGATTTCGGCGCCGCCGCCGGGGATGGAGTCGAGTCCCGCGTCCATCAGGCGCGCGATGGTTTCGCGCACGCTCAGGCCGGAAACTTCCGCGATGCATCCGATTTCCGGCGCGGAAAAGCAGTGCAGATGAACTCGCGGGAAGCGCGCCTTGAGCGAGCGCAGCAGATTTTCGTAATACTCGATGCGCAAATCGGGATGCAGGCCGCCCTGCAGCAGGATGCCGGTGCCGCCCAGCTCGATCATCTCCTCGATTTTTTCGTAAATCGTCTCGAAGGAGAGCAAGTAGCCCTCTTTCGATCCCAGCGGGCGATAGAAAGCGCAGAAGGAGCAGTATTCGGTGCAGAAATTCGTGTAGTTGATGTTGCGGTCGATTTGATACGTGACGATGCGCGGGTCCGTTTTTTTGCGCCGCACTTCCATCGCCGCCATGCCGATGCCGACGAGGTCGTCGGAGCGGAAGAGGTCGAGCGCTTCCTGTTGCGATATGCCCATGTGCGAATTTCCCTCTTAGCGCGTTGCAGTAAGTTCGGGCGTTGTAGCGCCTGCCTTCTAGGCGGGCATCCGGCCGTTAGTGTCAGCATCCCTGCACGCCTGGAAGGCGGGCGCTACAACTGCTTGCCCAAAAATCTACCGCGCGATGCTGGCTACGCCGCCTACGAACTCAACTTCTCTTGCGCGCGGAATCAATCCGGCGTGGGCGCACTCTTCATAATACCGCCGCAAACCCGCCAGGTTCTCGTCATCCAGCGAAAAATCGATGTTCTCGGTGAGGTAGCGCTCCAGCTCCCGCGGCGGCAGATCGAGCTTCAGGGCCGCGCCTTCGGCGATTTCGCCGATGCGCGACAGGCCGTAATCGCGCGAGGCGCGAAAGTCCGCGGCGATTTCCGGCGTGACCGCGCCGCGCCGCGCCACCCAAATCGCCAGCACCGCCGGAAGGCCGGTCATCTCGCGCCACTGCTGCGCCATATCGTAAACGAAAAGCGATTCGACGCCCTTCACCGGCTGCTCGTCCTCATCGCCACCGCAACAACAGCAACCGTCCGTCCCCGGAACTTTCGCCTGCAGGGCGTCGACTTTGAGGCGCAGGCGCAGCGCCGGGTCGCCGATCACGAGAGCTGCGTCGGCGCGTGCCAGCATGGCGTCTGGGTTGGGAGGCATATCGATGAATTCAGGATCGATGTTCCAGTGGCGCCTGCTGAAAATCTTGGCGAGCCCCACGGTGCTGCGCGAATTGGTATCGAGCGCAAAGCTTTGTGCCATTTCGATTGGCACCTTGGAAACGACCAGCAGGCTGCGGACCTCCTGTTTCGAGGCGATGGCCATTCCGGGCAGGGCCACCACATCATCCATGCGCTGGTATTCGATCGACGGGATGATGCCGATATCGGCGCGGCCAGCGCGCAGGTCCTCTGCGCACTGCGAGGGCACCGCGAACTGGAGTTCGTACTTGCCGGCCAGGGGTCCGTCGGTAAAACCCCACACCAGCGGCGCGGTGTTCAAAAATTCGACGATGGAGATGCGCAGTTTGCCCATATTCACGATCAAGTTACCAACACGCGAACACTGAAATATATCACAGCGCAAGCCCAGGCCTGCGCGGGCGGAGTCGGCTCTGAGCGGTCGGGGCCGCTTGACGTTCCACCGGGGCGGAGAACCCGCGACGAGGCCTGCGCCCCTCGCGCGCGCCTTCCACGAGCTGCGGCTTCAGGATCCGCCACGCGACGGCGCACGCGACCACGCGTCCCATAATGTGAAAAATCTTGCACGTCTAGGAGGCGCCTCTTTCAGATGTCTTTTATTTGGAGGGTCCTACAGCATTTCCACTATGGAATCCGGCTTGCCCGCATCTTTACGGCGGATTGGGTAAAGCGTCGCGGGGACGGCGGGTCCGAGCAATCGGGTTCGTTGACGCAGCCCAATCCGCCTTAATCTACGGCTTTCCGCCATCCGCAACAAGCATCTGCGACTCAGCGCATTACCGATCCAAAAAATCGCTAGTCATTCAGATAACTTTAAGCTAAGAGGGATACTGTCAGCCCGTTCAGCAGGCAACCTCTCTTGGGTGTGAGGGTTTCGGAAGGACCCTCATGATCGGAATTCGGAGGCTTTTCCGATGAGAGCGCGCCTGCTTGGGTTCCCGTCCAAAGTCGGAAGTTAGCGAAAACACGAACTCGGCAAATTCCGTTTGCGGTTCATTCCGCAGCGGCCAATGGCTGCCCTGCGACTCCGCGCGAGCGGAGTTCCGAAGGGCGTACCAGGAATTGAGCCCAGCATCTTTCCTTGTCTGCAATCGGTTCGGAGACGTCGGAGCAATTCATAGGTCTCTAAAGGGGGATGTCCATGCAAAGTACTCTTCGTCAGTCTGTCCGCCGTCTGGTTTTGTCGCTTTTCCTGATCGCAATGGCGGCACTTGCTGCAGCCAGCCATCTCGATGCGCAAGTGGTTGGCGCCACGTTGTCGGGCACCGTGAAGGATGCCTCCGGCTCGGCCATCCCTGGGGCGAAAGTGTCCGTCAAGAACCTAGCCACTGGCCTTGAGCGCGACATCGATGCGGACTCCGCCGGATTCTACACCGTGCCAAATCTCTCGCCGGGAAACTATGACGTGAGCTTTTCCGCGCAGGGGTTTGGAACGCAGACGGCAAGTGGGATCACGCTGACAGTAGGCGCCCAACAGGTGGCGAATGCAACGCTGACCGTCGGACAAGTCAACCAGAAGGTCGTCGTCAGCGTGGAAGCGCCCATCGTGGAATTGGCTTCGTCCTCGATCTCCGGGGAGGTCAGCGCGACGACGGTTCGCGAATTGCCGCTAAACGGGCGCAGCTGGACGGACCTGGCCACGTTGTCCCCGGGAGTGGACGCGATCCACACTCAGCCGGACTTCGCGACGGGTGCGGACCGTGGCAATCGAGGTTTCGGTCAGCAGTTGACCATCTCGGGCGCGCGGCCGCAGCAGAACAATTACCGCATGGACGGCGTCAGTCTCAATGATTACGCCAACGGAGCCCCTGGGAGCGTGATGGGCGGCAACTTGGGCGTGGATGCGATTCAAGAGTTTTCGGTTCTGACAAGCAACTACTCGGCAGAGTATGGCAAGACGTCGGGCGGCGTGGTTAACGCCGTTACCCGCTCCGGCACCAACGCGTTTCATGGCGCTGCATTCGATTTTCTCCGGAACAGCGCGCTGGACGCTGCGAATTTCTTTGAAGCGGGACAGCGGTCGCCGTTTCGGAAGAACCAGTTCGGCGGCGCAATCGGCGGCCCAATTCGCAAGGACCATACCTTTTTCTTCGCGGATTACGAGGGCGTTCGGCAATCGAAGGGTATTCCAAATGTCGATTTTGTTCCGTCGACTGCCGCTCGCGGCGGATTGCTGCATTACGACCCCACAATGCCGGTTCCCCCCGGGTGCACACCTGTAACTGGCACCACAAATGAGTGCACCGTGACCGTGAACTCGGCCGTCCAGAAATACTTTGCGCTCTATCCTGTCCCTAAAGACTGCGGCGCCGACGTTTGCCCGTTCGTCTTTTCCTCGCAGCAAGTTGTCAATGAGGACTTCATAACCACTCGGATTGATCATAAGTTTTCCGAAAAAGACAGCGTATTCGGCACGTTTGTGTTTGACAGAACGCCGTATTCGGATCCGGACTCATACGACAATGTCTTGCTCGGAGATCTGTCATCAAGGGAAATTGTCGCCGTCGAAGAGACGCATACCTTCAGCCCGTCCTTGGTGAATGCCGCCAGATTCGGCTTCAATCATGAATCGGTGAACGACAATCAAAGCCTGAAAGCGTTGAATCCCGCGGCATCCCTCACTACGTTAGGCGCTTTCCCGGGCCGCGACGCTGCCTTTGTACACGTCGGGGGAATGACTGACATGCCCGGCGGTGTCGGAGGGCTTCCGACTTATTTCTATACCTGGAATTCGTTCCAGGCTTACGACGACGCCTTTTTCACCCACGGGACACATTCAATAAAGTTTGGCGTCGCGGTGGAGCGAATGCTGTTGCGAGCAACTGCCCTCACCGATCCGAACGGTATCTGGAACTTCGGGGATTTGCAGCTCTTTCTGACGAATATCCCGAAGAAATTTCAGGGCGGGATTGCCAGTTCGCTTACGCCGCGCAACATCCGCCAGACGTTGATCGGCGGCTACGTGCAAGACGACTGGCGCGCGCGGCCAAGCCTGACGCTGAATCTCGGCTTGCGCTATGAAATGACGACCGTTCCGACGGAGACGCAGGGCAAATTCGTTAACCTGAGAAGTCTGACCGATGCCCTGCCCGTGTGCGGAGTGCTTGTCACGGGCAGCTGTTCAGGTGCTGGCCCGCTATTCTCTAATCCGACCCTTCGGAATTTTGAGCCGCGCCTCGGCTTTGCTTGGGACGTGCTACACAACGGTAAGATGGCTGTCCGTGGAGGCGCAGGATTGTTCGACGTCCTTCCGCTCCCCTACCAGTTCACCCTGATGGAAACCCAGGCCATTCCATTTTTCGAATACACGGTGATCGGCAGTCCTTCGCCGGGGGATTTCCCCGCCAACATTCCTGCGCAGCCCCCAGCGAATAGCCTGCGCTCGACTTATATTGAGTCCAAGCCGAAGCGCAACTACGTCATGCAGTGGAACCTCAACCTGCAGTACCAGCTCACTCCGAACCTAGCTGTGATGGCAGCGTATGTCGGGTCGCGCGGGGTGCACATGCCGTTCCGCGTCGATGAATCCGATTTGGTTATCCCTGCTAAAATACCCGGCGTCGGGTACCTCTGGCCGCAGGTGGATGTTCTTGGAAACGTCTACAGTACAGCGAATAATTGCACGCAGACGGATCCCAAAGGCATGGACCCTGCCATTTGCGCGCCTCCGAACCCTATCAATGGCAATTTCGGATCTATTCGTGGAATGTTCTATCAGGGGCGCTCTTACTACAACGCGCTTGAACTGCAAGTTTCCCGGCGCATGAATCACGGTTTTCAGTTCCAAGGGGTATACACCTGGGCCAAGAGCATGGACACCAGTTCGGCGACCGTTGCGGGCGACGCCTTTGCGAATTCAATTTCCAGCCTGAATTGGTTCGATATGAGTTTGACCCGTGCGCTTTCTGATTTTAGCGTGGGACGAACACTGACCTTGAATGGAACATGGGACGCGCCGACGCCAAAATCGCTTACGGGTTTTGCGCGATGGCCCCTTGACGGCTGGGAGTTAGGTCTCGTTTTTACGGTCAGCGATGGTGTCCCATTCACCGCGACATGGGGTACAGGCAGCGACCCCGCCGGTACGCTCAGCAGTGACGATTTCGCTTTTCCGAATCGACTATGCAGAAATGCCGTAAATCCCGGTAACCCCAGCAACTACATAAAGACTACCCAATGCTTCGCGGTTCCCGCTGCCCCAAGTTCAACCTTTTGGGCAGCGAACTGCTCCCAAGCTCCGCCGAGCTTCGGGGGCCCCCTCCCAAGCGGGAGTCTCAGCTGTTTTAACCTTCGGGGAAATTCAGGTCGCAATATATTGATTGGCCCGGGTTTGACGAATCTGGATTTCTCGATCTTCAAGAACAACTGCATCAAGAGGATATCCGAGGACTTCAACGTGCAATTCCGCGCGGAGATTTTCAACATCATGAATCATGCCAACTTTGGTCCACCCACCGTGGGCGATGGCAACACTGACATCTACGACGGAACGGGAACCGCCAACCCTATAGCTGGGGCATTGGTCAGGACGGTAACACCGGAGCGGCAGATTCAGCTCGCGTTAAAGCTCGTTTGGTAACCAAATCGCGGGTGCGCCGGGAGCTGCATCAGCATCGATCGGCGCGCTCGCTCCTTGCAATTCATTCTAATTTGACCCTGGAGGCTTGAACTCATGAGGAAATCGAACGTAATTCTTCTGCTCGCAAGCATCGTGCTTCTTGGGACCGCGGCTCAAGCTCAGGAAAAGCTGCCGCTGAAACTGATCAAGTCGGTTCCCTTGCCCGCGCTAAAAGACGGGGACTTTGACCATTTCACGGCAGACATTCCGAGCAAGAGACTCTTTGCGGCCGGGGAAGAGAATTCCAAAGTGCTGGTTTTCGATCTGGAGAGCGGGGAGTTGCTCCAAACGCTGAGCGATTTGAAGGCACCGCACTCGCTGGTCTACCGCGACGATTTGAAGAAGCTCTTCGTCGTGGACGGCGATCTTGGAAAGATCAGGATGTACGACGGCGCGACGTACAAGAACGCGGGCGACATCGACGTGCGCGAGGGCGCGGACTCCATGGCGTACGATCCCGCGACGAAGTATATGTACGTGATCACCGGCGGCACCGACGCCAAAATGCCCAATTCCTACCTCACCACCGTGGACTCGACCACCGGCAAGAAGCTCGGCGACATCAAGCTGGACTCGGACGACGTCGAAGGGGTGGTGCTTGAAAAATCCGGGCCGCGCGCTTTTGTCTTGATTCGCGGCAACAACACGATCGAAGTCTTCGACCGGCAAAAGCAAACGCTCATCGCGACCTGGCCCCTGCTCAAAGAAGCCACCAAGCCCACGGCCATGGCGTTCGACGAAGCCACGCACCGATTTTTTGTAGGCACACGCAGCCCCGGGAAACTGGTGGTCGTCGATTCGAACTCAGGAAAGGTTGTGGCGAATCAACCAGGCGCATCCATGATCGATGACATGGGCTTTGATAGCGCGCACAAACTCATCTTCTTCGCCGGCACGGAGTTTCTCGACGTGTTTCGCGAGCGCGATGCCGATCACGTGGAACTCGTCGGCCACGTGCCCACCGCATTTCGCGCGAAGACAGGGATTTACGTGCCGGAGCTGAATCGGTACTATCTCGGCGTGCCGCATCACGAAACCAAAAGCGCGGAGCTGCGCGTCTATGAGGTGGAACCGTAGCGCGGCACCCGGCAAAATCGTTGAGGACGCGGCCCACGCGCGTCGCCCCTTTGGGGGATTGGAGCGAGGCATGCAAAACCGTAGGGACTTCTTGAGGACCGCCGCGGGCGCGACGGCTGGAATGATGCTGACGGGCGGCGCGTTTGCATCACCACTGATGCAAGGCGGGGCGGCCGCACCCGGCAAGCGGCGCGAAGTCTCCATCGGCGGACACCGCGTGAAAGTTGTGGACGTGCATGCGCACTGCCAGATCCCGGAAGTCTGGGAGCTGGTCAAGAACACCAAGCTTCCCACGGTCGTGAACGGGCCGCCGCGCGGGCAAATGATCATGGGCCCGGAGCGCATTCAGTGGCTGGACGATCACGGCATCGACGTTCAAGTCCTCACCATCAATCCCTACTGGTATTACGGCGCGGATCGCGAGCTGGCCACCAAGCTCGTCCGTCTGCAGGACGACAAGCTGGCCGAATGGTGTGCGAGCCACCCCGATCGCTACGCAGGCATGTCTGCGGTGGCGCTGCAATTCCCCGACCTTGCGGCGGAGCAACTCGAGTACGCGGTGAAAAATCTGAAAATGCGCGGCGCATCGATCGGCGGGCACGTCGAGGGCGAGCCGCTGTCGTCCCCGCGCTTTGATCCCTTCTGGGCCAAGGCGCAGGAGCTCGGTGTGGTGGTCTTCATGCACCCGCAGGGCGCGGAAAACATCATCAAGAAAGGCGCGCTCGATGGACGAGGGGACCTCGGCAACATCATTGGCAATCCGCTCGAGACGACGCTTTTCCTGACCCACATGATTTTTGACGGCGCGCTGGACCGGTTTCCCAACCTGAAAATTTGCGCGGCGCACGGCGGCGGGTATCTCGCTTCCTACCTGGGGCGAACCGAAGTGGCCTGCCAGGTGCGCCCGAAATCGGACTGCGAGAACAAGAAGCACCCGAGCGAGTACATGAAGACCCAGGTCCTGGTGGACACGATCATTCTCACCGAGGAAGGCCTGCGGCATCTGGTGGCGGAAGTCGGCTCCGGGCAGGTGGTCTTCGGAACGGATGAGCCCTTCAACTGGCAATCGAATGTGGATTTGATTTTGAATTCGCCTTCGTTGAATGACTCGCAGAAGGAAGCGATTCTCGGCGGCACGCTGGTTAAAATGCTTCGCATCTGATTGCGCGTCGCGCTTCCGCTGACAAATATTTTCTGGCTGTAGAGGCAATGCCTGTATTGCGGAACCAGTGCCTTGCGCCGCGCGTGGGTGCGACGGTCTTGTTCAATCCTCGTTGCCAGCCATTCCCATCTGGGACACAATCCATCTAAAGTCGGGTACTCCCCGAATCGGTCCCATGGCGAAAAGCGATCAAAAGCACGCTCAGGAAAATATGGCGGAACGTTCGTACCGTCGGCCGTTTCGACGCCCACAAAACGCCGGGAGCCGCGTGAGCATCCGCGCCCTGATCATTGGCCTCGCGGTTCTTTCCTGCCTATCGGCGAAAGTTTCGCATGCGCAAAATCACGATGTCGTGTGCCGCGACGGCGACGGCGATTTCCAGGCGGAGTCGCTGGCGGGAGTGAAGGTCAGCGTCGGACCGGCGCGCAATGAGGGCCTTGCGGCGCGGGTGTGCCAGGCGGAGCTCGCCTGGAACGATCAGAAGCTCGTCGTGGCCTCCGCCGCGCAGCAGGTCGATATCGATGCATTCGGAGTGGACCTGGGGGTGGGCGCGCCGGTGGTGGCGCTGCAGGTGAAAAAATCCAAGGACGATTGCTGCATGGAATACGACGTGTATTCCCTGCGGCAGCCGCCTGAGCTCGTGCGGCGCATCACCGGCGGAACATTTTTCAGCGCCGCCGACACTCACCTGGACGGCCGCATCGAAATTTGGACCGATGACGCCGCCTCACTCGACGGATTCGAGGCCCTGCGCGCGACCGATCTTGATCTTCCGCCGCCCATGGTCCTTCGCCTCGCGCGCGGGCGTTTGCTGGACGCGAGCGCCGAGTTTCGGTCTGCGTTTGATGAAAAAATCGCCGCTGAGAAAGCGAAGCTGACGCCCGCCGACCTCGACGACTTCAAAACGTGCGACGGCAAGCTGACGGACCCCACCCTGTATCCCGCCACGATGTTCGTCCGCCTCAAAAGCGTGAAGGTGAAAATTCTGGAAATCGTGTGGGCCTACCTTTACAGTGGCCGCCAGCAGGAAGCCTGGCATTCGCTCGCGGAAATGTGGCCACCCGCGGACCTCGAACGCATTCGCGCGGCGATCGGGAACGCGCACGACCGCGGGATTCGCTCGCAACTCGACGGCGTATCCACGGCGGTTCGCCCCGGGCGCGAAATCCACGTGAAGATTTTCGACGGAACACTTTTTGTGGCCGCGACCCCGGGGATGACGCCCAAAGGCGCAAAAACCAAGGAAGAGATCACGCCACCGCGGGCCATTCTGATGGAGCGCCCGCCGCCCGCCACCCCGCTCGAAATCGAACTGGCCAAGACGGAGTCGCAAGTCGTGCTGGTGATCGATTCAGCGGGAAAAGTCCGCTCGGTGGAGCAGATCGGGAAATTCGAATCGGTGGATGAGGGGCTCTTGCGTTCCACCTCCGGCTGGAAGTTCATCCCCGCGTACAGCCAGGGGCAGCCGGTAGCCAGCCGTATCCTGCTCGGCGTCTCGCTGCGGAAATAGCCGCTCGCGCTCGGCCCTCGGAGCAAGCCCCTCCTTGCAGCTTCAAAGCAGAAACGATAAAGTTTCGCCATTGGAAAACCGGCGGCGGAAACGGCGTGAAGTTTCGCGCCCTGCGTCGTATTCTGGACCGGCCCGCAAATGAGACCGGTTTTCCGCTAGGAGCGCGCTCATGGCGAAAGGCTACTGGATTTGTTTTTACCGATCGATCTCCAATCCCGATGCGCTGGCGGAATACGCGAAGCTCGCGGGCCCGGCGATTCAGGGCGGTGGCGGAAAATTTCTGGCACGGGGCGTTCCCTCCAAGACGTACGAGGCGGGGAAAGACCAGCGAACCGTGGTGATCGAATTCGAGAGCGTCGAGAAGGCAAAATCCACGTTCGAGAGTAATGCTTACCAGGCCGCGTGCCGCGTGCTGGCCGGCTCGGCCGAGCGCGATATCCGGATCATCGAAGGGCTGTCCTGAAGGGCGGGGTTTTGCGGATGAAGGTTGGTTCGAAAAGGCGAGGTCAATCGAAATGAATTATTTCCGGTGTCTTGGTGTGATGTGCTTGTTCGCCGCGTTTGCGCCGGCGCCTTCGCGCGCGCAGGCGAAAAACAAGCCGCCCGTCCCCGCTCCGGATTACACCACCAAGTACGATCGGTCGCCCGCGGGGTTGCTCGTCCAGTTTCAAATGATCTTGACCAACGCGAAAGACTCTGCCAAGGCGAGGCTTCTCATCGACGAACTGGCAATCCCCAAATACGATGATTATTTTCATGCGGTTTACCAGCCCGACGTGGAACTGTTCTGGACGGGGTCCTACACGCGCGCCCTCATGCATGCGGGAGCCGATTTTCAATCCCTCTTCGCTCGGCTGGGAATGGAAGATGGTGAATTCAATATTCGCAGGATCAACGACGCTCCCACCTCGAAGCTGGAGCAAGCCCTCGCGGCCAAGACGAAGGGGCCGATGGATATTTACGCCGTGAGCTGGAAGAAACGAAACGCGACGGATAGCTCCAGCGAAGACCTCTTGGGTTACTACGCCTATCTCAGCGGGCGCTTCCGTTGGTTCTACATGCTGGGCTATCCGACAACGCCGGACGCGCTAGCCAAGACCGCGGCAAAGCCGGCGGCTCCATCGAAAGCGCCGGACAAAGGAACTGGCGCCGCGGCGACACCAAAATCGAGCGTCACGCCTTCGCCCTCTTCACCCTCCTCCCAACAATAAGGGTCACTGCTCTTCAAGTTCCGGTTGCTGCCGGGTTGTCCACGGAACTCGATCACCCGACGATACCCTTGTCTTTCCCGGTAAGGTTTTGATAAACAGTACGGATTCAATATGCTTTGCGCGGCGCGCACTCTTCGTTTGTGCTTCGTTCTGGTGCTGCTGCCGCTATCCGCTTTTTCGCAAGGACCCATCGCTCCGTCGCGCCCCCAGGTTGATTTGAACCGCACCTACCCGAAATCTCCTGACGGCTTGCGCTGGCAACTTCAAGATATCTGGAATGCGGCCAGGGACGGGAATCCCGCGCGGCTCGAGTCGCTGATCAAACTGACGGAGATCCCCGACCCGAACTGGTTTGCGCGAATCTTTGGGCAGGAGAAAGGAGCGAGATGGGGCGAGGCCTACGCCAAGGACCTTGCCGGCAGCGAGAAGGATATGGAAGACCTGATGACGCGCCTGGCAGGGGAAGACGGCGAATTCTGGGTCCGCAACATCAATTACGAGCCGGCCCCGGCAAGAGAGGTCGAGCGGGCCCTGATCGACTCTCTGCGTCAGCCCGTGGAGATTTTCTTTGCCAGCTGGAGAAAGCGAGATTCGGAGGCGATTTCCAAATCCACGCTCGTTGGCTACTTCGTCTTCATCGACGGCAGATTCCGCTGGGATAGCGCGATCGTTCCCGCGGACGTTCAATTCGTACCCCATCAAGACGAGAAAACGCCGCAGTCGCCCGCGGCAGAGAACGCGGCGCCTCAACCACCTGGGCTCGCGGACAGCAGCGCTCACCCGGCATACCGACCCGGCGTAGGCGGAGTCGGCTACCCTCAGTGCATCTCTTGCCCCTCTCCCGGATATTCAAAGACGGCGCGCAAAAAGCGGCTCCAGGGAACAGTCCTGATGCAGGGAATCGTTCAGCCGGACGGCACCGTTACGGATCTCACGATCGTGAAATCGCCCGACGAGGAACTGTCCAACATGGCCGTTCAAGGCGTCAGCAACTGGCAGATGAAACCGGCGCGGCTCCCCGACGGAGAGCCGGTTGCGACGATCGTAACGGTGGAACTGAATTTCCGGCTCGTGCGTTGAACTTCTGATGTGGTCCCGCCCGTAGTTCGCACCGCGCGATCGTCTCGCTCGCGAATCACATTTGGCCCAGGCGAAGGCAAGTTGGCGGGCGGAGCCTGGCCGCTCCTAGTAAGGCTACTTCCCCGCCGCTATGGCCTTCCCTTGGAGCGACTCCGGCGGAAACGAAAGCAGCTCGAGGCGGATGCCGTTCGGATCGAAGAGGTTTGCGAGCGGCGCCTTCGTGCTTCCGGTATGAACATCCTCGACTTTGACTCCGCCCTCTTTTAGCGACTCGACGGTGGCCCTCACGTCGTCAGCCAAAATGCCGGCGTGAGAAAAGCCCGCCGGGTGATCCGCGTCGGCCGGAGTCATCTCGAGGAATGTGTCACGATTGATGTAGAGATACACGACGGGCTTTCCCGCGCCGTCCTTGAAGTCGAACGCTTTGCGGAAGCCCATTTTTTGCGTGTAAAATGCGGTCGATTCGTCCAGATCCTTGACGTACAGACCAAAGTGATTCAGCCGCAGGCCAGACGTCTTTGGCGCAGGCGCGGCCGCTGGCTGCGTGAAGAACATCCCCGCCAGCGTGCCAGCAATAAAGAGCCCCGATCCGCTTGTCCAACGCATGGGAACCTCCGCGAAATTTCACTTCGTTCCACCAAAAGTGTGATGAGGGTTTCCGACAATTCCTGAGAACTATCTCCCAAACGGCAATCGCGCTTTCTTAATAAGCTGACGTATCTTGAATCGTCAACTAGATTCTCATCAAATTAGCACATTAACTGGCATCCGTTTCTCCGGGTTTTTGAGCGCGGTGGGGCTGTTCGTTCAACTCGTCAGGTTGTGCTGGATGCATGCCTTGGCGTTCATGTTGTTCCCGCTGATCGGATGCCCGCTCGTGGCGGCGGGGATCCTCTTCTTTCGCTACTCTCTCGTCACGCGGCATTCGTGAAGTAATCCCGACTTAAGTTGTTGACGTGTAGTAATACAATTGCTTAGCCTTGTCCCTCAAAGCGGTTTCGCGGTTCGGGATGGGTCCCAAGGAGTATGGACGTGCGCCCACTCACGGGATTGATGTTCTCTGCGATTTTTCTGCTGTGCGCTGGTGTGCCGGCCCGCGCCCGGTCCCAGGACTCAATGGCCAGCGTCCCGGCTTATCCTGAGTCGGAGGATGGCCTAAAGAATTTCATCAAAGATATGCTGGAGTCAGTGAGCTCAGGAAATACCAAGAAGACATCGTCATTCCTCGCAAGTCTTCCGATTCTCGACCACGGTGCCTGGTTCTCAAAAACATTCGGTCCAGAGGAGGGAGCGCGGCTTGAAACCAGATATCAGAAGTTCCTCCTCCGGCTGCCCGACAGCACGATCCAGCGGCTTAGGTACGCGCAGAATGGACACAGGACCGATGTCAGGGTGACGATATTGCAGAAGCCCGCCGATCCCAACGCCCGTCTTTGGCGAGCGATTACCGACGCAATGATTCAACCGGTTGTTCTCTATAGCGCGAACGGAACTAGCGCCGCGGAAAAATATCCCGCCTATCTTGGTGACTTTGTTTTTGTGGACGGCGCATTTCGTAGCATCGACTTCGAAGTATTTCAGGCGCTCAGCACCGCGCCGCCGATGCGCATCCGCCAGGGCGGCAACGTTATCTTGACGACGCTCGTGCACAAGGTCCCGCCAACGTACCCGGACAAAGCCATGGCTGCACATTCTCAGGGGAGCGTTGTTCTGCACGTCATCATTGGCACGGACGGCACGGTGAAATCTGCGGAGCCGGTCAGCGGCGACCCGGTCTTGGCTGAGGCCGCGGTGGTGGCCGTCAAACAGTGGATCTACAAGCCGACTCTCCTTAACGGCGACCCTTGCGAAGTCGATTCAACCGTTACCGTCGACTTCCGGCTGTAATAACCAACCGAGGGGCGAAAAATCGCTTCGGAATGTAGCTCCGTTTTGGTTCTGCGAATCATCGGATTACAATAAGCGACACAAGGCCGTTATGGACGGAAACGTAGACGCACTGATCGTTGATTTGCTGCTGTGGCTCGGGGCGCGCGCGAGAACCTACCAGGAGGTCCTCGACGCGTGGCGCACCTCTTGCCCGCAGCTTCCCGTCTGGGAAGACGTGAACGATCGCGGGCTCGTTTGCCGTGTACACGACCACGGGCGAGAACTTGTAAGAATCACTCCCGCGGGAATGGCATTTCTGCAGCAGCAAAGACGGATTTCCAAGCCTCGGGCTCCTCAAACTCCGCAGCCCGCCTGATTTCAGCCACGCGATTGCCCGGCGTGCCGGGTCGTGCTAGCATCCGCGAAATAGGGAACGCTCCCGGGCCACCCCGAGGTGCGGACCTTCATCCTTCCAGATATCCAGCCGCAAAGGGATCCCGGAGCGGCCGCCCACGTTCGCGGAGAAGGATCTCCGTGAACCGCAACGGGCGCGTCCTCCGCGAGCGGCGTTCAGGGGGTTGAACGATGAAAGCCTACGCAACAGAGTCCATACGCAATGTGGGCATTGCCGGTCACGGCGACACGGGAAAAACCCAGCTGGTGTCGTCGTTGCTGTTCACCGCGGGGATGACCACCCGGCTGGGAAAGGTCGCCGAGGGATCGACGGTCACCGACTGGGACGAAGAGGAGATTGCGCGAAAGATCACCATTCACACGAGCCTCGCGTACGCCGAGTGGGCGCCCACCGGCCAGGCGGAAAAAATCAAAATCAATTTTCTGGACACGCCAGGTTACAGCACTTTCCTGAACGATACGCGCGCGTCGCTGGACGCCGCCGACGCCGCCCTGATCGTGGTGGACGCGGCCGCGGGAGTGCAGGTGGTCACCGAGAAAGTGTGGGACTACGCGATCGAGTACGACGTGCCGCGCGCGTTCTGCATCAATTGGATGGACCGCGAGCTGGCGAATTACGAGCGCACCATGGAGTCGATCATGCGGGTCTTTGGACGAAACGTGGTGCCGCTGCAACTGCCGATCGGGGCGGAGAAATCGTTTCGCGGGGTCGTCGACCTGATTACCATGAAGGCGCACGTCTACACGCCGGACGGCGACGGCAAGCCGAAGATTGAGGAAATTCCCGCGGACCTGGCCGAAGCGGCGAAAGCCGCGCACGAGACGCTCGTTGAAATGGTCGCCGAGGGCGATGACGCGCTCATGGAAGAATTCTTCGAAAAGGGCACGCTGCCCATCGAGGACCTGACCAAGGGCCTGCGCGAGGCATTTCATGTGAAGCGCATCTATCCGGTGGTGCTCACGTCCGCTCTGCACAACATCGGGAGCGCGACGCTCCTCGACTTGCTCAGCGATATTTTTCCGAATCCGTCACAGCGCGGCCCGGCCGCCGGCCACAGCGAAACGGCCAGCAAGGGCGGCGAAATCCAGCGCAAAGTGGCGGGCTCGGAACCGCTTTCGATTTTCGTATTCAAGACGCTGGCCGACCCGTTTGCCGGGCGAATCACCTATTTCAAGGTGATGTCAGGCGTCCTGAAAAATGACGCGACTCCACAGAACTTCACACGCGGGACCAGCGAGCGCCTGCAGCACATCCAGGTGATGCAGGGCAAGACCGCCACGGCGGTGCCGGAGATTCACGCCGGCGATCTCGGCGCCGTGGCCAAGCTCAAGGACACTCTTACGGGCGACACGCTGGGCGACAAGGCCGCGCCGATTCACTACCCGCTGCCGCACGTGCCCGAGCCCTCGATTACCTTCGCGGTCGAGCCCAAGACGCGCGCGGATGAGGACCGCATCGGCCCCGCGATTCACCGGATTCTCGAGGAGGACCCGTCGCTGCGGTTTTCGCGCGATCCGCAAACAAAGGAATTCCTGCTGGCGGGCTCTGGGCAGCAGCACATCGAGGTGGTCGTCGCCAAGCTGCACAAGCGCTACCACGTCGACCTGACGCTCCACCCACCGAAGGTGCCGTACCGCGAAACGATTCGTGGCAAGGCCGACGCCGAAGGCAAGCACAAGAAGCAGACCGGCGGGCACGGGCAATTCGGCGTCTGCCGCGTTCGCCTGGAACCTGGGGCGCGCGGCACCGGCATCGAGTTCATCGACGATATTTTCGGCGGCGCGATCCCCAAGAACTGGATTCCCTCGGTCGAGAAAGGCATCCGCGCCTCGGCCGAGCGCGGCTATCTCGCCGGCTTCCCCGTCGTGGATTTCAAGGCCATCTTGTATGACGGCAAGTATCACGACGTGGACAGCTCGGACATGGCGTTCAAGATCGCCGGCTCGCTGGCGTTCAAGGAAGGAATGAAGCAGGCGCGGCCGGCGCTGCTCGAGCCCGTCATGCACGTCGAGGTCTACGCCCCCGACCAGTATTCGGGAGACATCATGGGCGACCTCAGCTCGCGGCGCGGGCGCATCAGCGGCAGCGAGGTGCGCGGCTCGAGCGTGGTCGTCAAGGCGCAGGTGCCATTCGCCGAGATGCTGAACTACGCGACGACGCTCACCTCGATGACGCAGGGCCGCGCCACCTACACCATGGAGCCTTCGCACTACGACTACGTCCCGAGTGAAATCGCGGACAAAGTGATCGCGGCGGCGCGGGCAGCGAGGGGCGTGGTGGTGGAGGAAGAGGAAGAGGAAGCAGGCAACGGAGCGCGAGGCAAGGGAGCCGGAAACTAGGCCGTGCCCAGGGTTAACGATGCGGACGCGTATTTGCTGCGGCATTTCGTGGCGACTCTCGGCTATCGCGCCGGGAAGGTGATCCACGCCACCCCTGCGGATTTTGCTGAATTTAGCGCCGGGCATGGGGTCCGCAAGCCCGTCGAAATTGTTTCGCACATGTCCGCAGTGCTGGCCTACGCGCTTACGTTTCTGGGTGGGCCAAAGCCAATTCCCTCTGAAATCGGAACCTGGGATCGGGAAGTCCATCGATTCTGCGAGCTACTGCGCGAACTGGATCGTTCGTTCGAATCGGGAGCAAAGTTGGCCGGGCGCACCGAGGAGCAACTCCTGCAAGGGCCGCTTGCGGATGTCATGACTCACATCGGCCAACTGGCGATGCTGCGAAGAATGGCGGGAGCGCCTATTCCAAAAGAAAGCTTTGACGAAGCCGCGATCCGGATCGGCGATTTGTCCTTTCCGAATTCCTGAGCCTGCGAACCGCTTGAGTCTGGACGACCCGTCGCAGAACCCCTTGGCAACAGGAAACCAGGTTCGACCAATTTGGTGGTTGCATACTCTCGCCGGTCAGACAATGCTGTTGCCACTATGCCAAAGAAAACTGCTCGCCATTGGGCCGACTCGACGATGGCCATTCACGGCGGCGAAAACAAGCACGGGCTGAACTCCCCTGTTACCACGCCCGTCGTGCGCGCGGCAAATTTTACGTTCGCCGATACCGCGGAAATGAAGCGGTGGGCCGAAGGAAAATCCAAGGCCTACATCTACACGCGCTACGGCAATCCCACCCTATCCGTGGCCGAAACGAAAATCGCGGAGCTCGAGCACGCGGAAGCGGGCCTCGTGGGATCGTCCGCGATTTCAAGCACCCTGCTATCGATCCTGCAGTCCGGTGACGAGTTGATCGCCACGCGGCAGCTCTACGGCGGCTCCTACCGGCTCATGCGCGACATCTTCCCACGGCTGGGGATCAAGGTGCGCCACGTCGGAATAGACCTTGAAGGCGCGGACCGACTGGTGACCGGCAAGACCCGCGCGTTCTACGTGGAAACCCCTACAAACCCCACTCTTGGATTTGTGGATCTGAAAAAAGTGGCGGCGTTTTGCAAGCAGCATAAGCTGGTGTCGATCGTGGACAACACCTTTGCCACGCCCATTTTGCAGAAGCCGCTCGACTTGGGCTACGACCTCGTCGTGCATAGCGCCACGAAGTACCTGGCGGGACACTCGGATATCATCGCCGGCGCGGTGGCGGGGAACCGCGAGCGCGTCGGGAAGGTTCGCTCGATGATGATCGCCCTGGGCGGATCAATGGACCCGGACGCGGCCTACCTGCTGATCCGGGGACTGAAAACGCTCGAAATCCGTGTCCGGAGGCAGTGCGAAAATGCCATGGCCGTGGCGCGGTTCCTGGAAGCGCATCCCAAGGTCGAACGGGTCCATTACCCGGGTCTCGCCTCCCATCCGCACCATGGCCTCGCCAAGCGACAGATGAAGGGCTTTGGAGGCATGCTGGCGTTCGATCTGAAGGGCGGCCTGCCCGCAGCCAGGCGCTTCTGCGACAGGGCCCGCATCTTCTTGTTGGCCTTGTTGGCCGCCAGCCTGGGCGGGGTCGAATCGCTCATCGTGCTCTCAATCTACACATCGCACTACCGAATGAGCACAGCCGAGCTGGCTGCGGCCGATGTGAAGCCCGGCACCGTGCGCATGTCGGTGGGGCTCGAGGACCCTGCCGACCTCGTCGACGATCTTCGCCAGGCGCTCGCGTAATATCCTGCAAGTAATGGGGTTAATGCAATGTCAACACCGTGTTGCAATCCCTGTTGACCCTGCCGGGGGCACCTGTACTAGTATTGGTGAGCAAAGCAACCGGGTGCGCGGACTCTTTTGGCAGGCATTGTGCTCCCTCCACACTGGGAGCATTTCCGATCGCTGCGCCAAACCAGTTCAAAAAATTCCCATGAAAAGTCATCCGCGAAAATTCATACTCTGGCCCATCGTCGCCGCCGGTGTATGTCTCTGCCTGGCCGGTTGTGACGATTCGGCCAAGAAGCCTGCGCAAGTCCGGCCCCCCCAAATCTCCGTGCCGGTGCAAGAGGCGGCTCTGGCGCCGCTCCCGATCAATTCGGAACACAAGACTTTGACCCCTCTCGCGATGCAGGCGCCCGACGGCGCAAATCAGCTGGCCGGCGATGTGCAGGCTGCTTTTGACGCGGGCGAGGAGGATTTCCGAGCCGGGCATCTCGAAAAGGCCCGCGAGGAATTCGACGACGCCCTCGATGAACTGCTGACGAGCGGCTACGATCTCGAGGCCGACGCGCAACTGGGCAGTTTATATCGGCATATTATCGACACCGTTAGCCTCGATGAGCTGGAAGCGTTTCGCGCGGGCGACGGGTTCAGCGAGCAAAAGTCCACCCCCGCGGCGATCGACGAAATTGCCGAGCAACCGATCCCCGAGGAAGTAGCCGATCCCAGCCTGCGGGTTCGGGCCGAGGGTGAAGTTCGCGCCGTCTCGCATGACCTGCCCCTGACGGTGAATGACCAGGTTCTCGCCTTTTTGAATTACTTCAAATCCCCTCGCGGCAGCGCCATCGTGGAAACCGGCCTGCGTCGCTCGGGGCGCTACCGGGACATGGTGCGGCGGGTGCTCAAGGAAGAGGGCCTGCCCGAGGACCTGATCTATCTGGCCCAGGCGGAGAGCGCGTTCCAGCCGCAGGCCGTCTCCAGAGCCGGTGCTCGCGGGATGTGGCAGTTCATGTCCTTCGCCGGGCACAAATACGGCTTGCAGAAGACCTGGTGGGTGGATGAGCGCCAGGACCCGGAAAAGGCCACGCGGGCGGCGGCGCGCGATTTGCGCGACCTCTACGACCAGTTCGGCGACTGGTACCTGGCCATGGCCGCCTACAACTCCGGGGCCGGAGCGGTGCAACACGCCGTCGAGCGGACCGGTTACGCCGATTTCTGGGAACTCCATCGCCGAAATGTTCTGCCGAGGGAGACGCAAAACTACGTGCCGATTATTTTGGCCCTGGCGCTCGTCTCGAAGGACCCGGCGCGGTATGGCATCGAGCCAGACCCCGAGCCTCCGCTGAAAGCCGACCTGGTGAAGCCGGGGCAGGCCATCGATTTGCGCCTGGCGGCCGAAACGATCGATACCGATCTCGAATCCCTGCGCAGCTTGAACCCCGAGCTGCTGCGCCTCGTAACGCCCCCCGATCCGGACTTCGTCCTGCGCCTGCCCGAAGGCTCGGCGGAGCGGTTCTTCGCGGAGATCGCGGCGATTCCCCCCGAAAAATGGGTGAGTTGGCGCCGCCACAAGGTCGAGCAGGGTGAGACGCTTTCCTCGATTGCGCGGCAATACCGGGTCACCGCGACGGAAGTGGCCGAGGCCAATGAACTCGCGCCCGGAGCGACGCTCGAAGAGGGTCAGAAACTGATCATCCCCGCCGCCGCGCGGGCCGAAGCCGCGACGGGCAAGGTGATCCGTTACCGCGTCCGGCGCACGGATACCATCTCCACCATCGCCGACGAATTCGACGTGACGCCGGCCGAGCTGCGCAAGTGGAATCACCTGAAGGCCAATCGCGTGGCTCGCGGGGCCTCCCTCCGGATCTACCCGGGAGGGATGACGCCTCCGCCGGCCGTTCAGCAAGCGAGGTCCAGGACCTCCGCCCCCGCGCCCGAAGCCGCCTCCGCGGCGCGCCGCCCCGCCGAAAACGGCCCGGTGATGGAGGCAGGCCCGGCGAACCCGGTTGTACACCACGTGAAGGCGGGTGAGACACTGTGGTCCATTGCCCGCGCGTACCAGACCACGGTCGAGGCTATTCAGGCGGGAAACCGGTTCCTCTTCAGCAGGCCGCTGCAGGTCGGCGACACCCTCACCATTCTTCCGGCGCGCTAGCCGTCTTGCTTTTCCTTTCGCGTTGTCCCTATAGTGTGGGTGCAATTTTGCGCGGGCGGCTCTGCTGCAGGGGGTCGGCTAACCCTTGACAAACGGGCGGCATTCCGTTTATAAGCCCGCGATGGCTTTTTTGCGCCGTCAATTCCTCAAAATGGCGATGGACCGAAGGGAGAACGCGGATGGCCTACGAAAAAGAAGATCAGGGCGACGAGAATGAGTTCGTGCATTTTGAGGAAGAGGAACTCGGCGGCGACCCGGAAGAAGTAGTCGAAGAAGAGACGGAAGAGGAACTGGTCATTACCGAGCGCCCGGCCGCTGCCCAGGCTCCCGCCACGGCGCCGAAGCCCGCAAAGAAAAAAGCGGCCAAGAAAAAGCCGGCCAAAAAGGCGAAAAAGAAAGCCAAAAAAGCTCCCAAGAAAGCAGCGAAGAAAAAACCGGCCAAGAAAGCCAAGAAGCGCGGCCGCCGGCGCTGACGCAATTTTCTAGATCCTTAGGATCGTCACGACGGGCCCGGGGACTTCCCCGGGCCCGTCACGTTTCCTGCCTCCGTTGAACTGTTTCTTTTCCGTTGAACTGTTTCTTTCCGGCGCAGCTCGTGTAGCATTTCCCGTCCGCGATTTTGATTCCCCGAGTGGAACAATTTTCTTGCGGCGCGCGCCGCGCGTGAATAGAGTGGCGGCCATGAGGCTGGCCCTCGAGCACGTGCGGCGGATGAGGGGCGGGGCGCAGGCCCATCTGATGCGCTGCGACGACGGTGCGTACTACATCGTCAAATTCCAAAACAATCCGCAAGATCTGAGGGTTCTGGCGAACGAAATGCTTGTTACGCGGCTCGGGGCGCGGCTGGGGCTCGCCGTGCCGCAGGTCGAAGTGATCGACGTCCGCCCGGAGCTGATCGCCAACACGCTAGAGCTCTCGATTCAACTGGGTCTCGAGAGCACACCGTGTGCCGCGGGGAAACAGTTCGGTTCGCAATTTCCAGGGCACCCCGCGCGCATGGCGATCTACGACTTTTTGCCCGATGAGCAGCTCTCCGGGGTACGCAACCTCTCCGATTTTCTGGGCGTGCTGGTGCTCGACAAATGGACGTGCAACACGAATGGGCGGCAGGCGATTTTTTTTCGCGAGGCGGATGAGAGGACGGAGGCCTTTGGTTCCGCGGGGACACCTTCCGTGCAAGATCAGGCGCCAGGGCATTCGACGGCGGGTGGCGCAACGGGCTATACAGCAGGTTACTCCGCAATGATGATCGACTTTGGATTTTGCTTCAACGCGGGCCAGTGGGATTTTCCCGACGCTCCGCTCCGCGGGCTGTACGCGCGGCATCGCGTCTACGAGCGCGTCGACGGAATCGACGCCTTTGAGCCCTGGTTCGCGCGCCTGCAAAACCGGATCACCGAGCGCGTCCTCGGCGAAGAGGCCGCGCAGATTCCGCCCGAGTGGTACGCCGGGGAATGGGGTGCGCTCGAGGGGCTCCTCGAGCGCCTGTACCGCCGGCGCGAGCGCGTGCCCGAGCTGATTCTTTCGGCCCGCGATTCCGGCCGCGAACCGTTTCCCAACTGGAAGGTGAAATATGCCTGACGAAAACCTGCAGCGTTGCGCCTATCACGTGGTGCGCTACCAGCCGAATCTGATCCGCGACGAGTGGGTCAATATCGGCGTACTGCTTCTGATCCCTCCGCAGGATCCCTCGCAGGGCCGGGTCGCGGGGCGCGTTCGCCAGCGCTGGCTCGACGAGTCCGCCGATCTCGCGCGCCTTCGGCGGCTGCATCCGGCGGTAGATGAAGAGCTTCTCTTGCGCCTGCCCGCCGCCTTCGAGCGGGAATTCGCCGGGCGGGAATTGGATGCCGAGGCCCTCCTCGAGAAATTCGACGGGACGCTCTCAAACGCGGTGCAGTTCGCGCCGCGCAAGTTCCTTTTCTCGCCCGACCCGGACGCCGAGCTCGATCGCCTGTTTCGCGAGCAGGTCGAGCCGTTGCGCGAAGCGCGGCGCGGCCCGGCGGAAGTCCGCACGCGGGCGGACGTGCGCGCCCGGGCGGCGGATTTTTTCCGCGGCGCGAAAATTCTGCGGTTCATGCGGCGCGGCGTGCCCGTCGAGAAATACACCGCCCCGGGCGATCCCATGCGCATCGACTTCGCCTACCGCCGCAACGGCACGACCGGCTTCGTGCATTCGATCGCCCTCGGGCGCGATCCCGGGCAGGCCAAGCTCCTCGCCTTCACCGCTGGCGCAATCCGCGAAGAGATCCCGAATTCGGAATTTCTGGCGGTCACGGAACGGGAGCCCGCGCGCGGCAATAAGCGCGATGAGTTTGTGTTGAAAATTCTGGAGGAGCCGAAGGTGCGCGTGATGCCGCTCGGCGAGCTGCGCAAGTGGGCGGAGGATGTGGCGCCGCTGTTGCGCGCGGAAGGGGCGTGAGAACCCGTGATTCGTCGCCCGTGTTCCGTGACCCGTGATTCGAGAGGAGCGGAGCGTCCAGAGTTGACGGTTCAGAGTTGAGTGTGCGTACGAGCCCGTTCGACCTGCGCGATTCTATTTTGAGTTCGAACTCCCAAACCTCACCTTACCCGTGCCACCTACTACGCACCGTAAGCGTCACGGGCCATGAGTCACGTTCTTAAAGAACTTCTTCCTTCCATCCCTCGAGCAGCGCCTTCACCTTGCCCACGAACTGGTGCGCCACGGCGCCGTCCACCACGCGGTGATCATAGGACAATGTGAGGTACACCATCGAGCGGATGGCGATGGCGTCCTCGATCACCATCGGGCGCTTCTGGATCGCGCCGATTCCTAGGATCGCGACGTTCGGCTGGTTGATCACCGGGAGGCCCATCAGGCCGCCGTAGACGCCGGGATTGGTGATCGAGAAAGTGCCTTCCTGCACTTCCTCGGGTTTGAGTTTCTTGGCGCGGGCGCGCTCGGCGAGGTCGTTGATGCCGCGGGCGATTCCCAGGAAATTTTTCTCCTCGGCGTTCTTCAGCACCGGCACGATCAGGCCCCAGTCGAGCGCTACGGCGATGCCCACGTTGACCTCCCGGTGCAGGACGACCGTCGCGCCGTCGGCCGACGCGTTGACCGTGGGAAAGGCCCGCAGGGCCTCGACGCAGGCCTTCACAAAGAAGGGCATGAACGTCAGCTTGGTCCCGTACTTCGATTCGAACGCGGCCTTCGAACGCTCGCGCATTTTTGCGATTCCGGTCATGTCCGCTTCGTCGACCGAATAGACGTGCGGCGAGACGTGCTTCGACGCCACCATGTGCTCGGCGATGCGCTGGCGCATCACGCTCATGGGCTGCGCTTCGTAATTTCCGAAGTAAATCCGCTCGCGCGGCACGGCGTTTTCGAGCGCGGGATGCACCTGAGCGCCGCCGCCCGCGGGCGGGGGCGCCGAAGGGGTAGGACGAGCCGCGGCAACAGGCGCGAATGCGGCCGGTGCTGCAGCCGCCTGCGCGGCCGGCTTCGCCGCTCCGGATCCGAGCGCCGCGAGAATATCCTTTTTGCTCACGCGTCCGCCCGCGCCGCTTCCTTCCACTGCGGCGAGGTCGACGTTGTGTTCCTTGGCGAGCTTCCGGACGAGAGGCGAACTGCGGATCTTTTGTCCGTTGCCTCCCACTCGCGGCGCCGCCGGAGCGGGAGCAGCGGCAGGCGCGCTCGCGGCCGGAACCGGCGACGGAGCAGGTGCGGAAGCCGGCGGAGGAGGCGTGGCAGCCGCCTTGGGCGGCGCTGCTTTTTCCGGAACAGGGGTGGGCGCTGGCGCAGCCACTGCGCTCCCGGCTGCGTCGATCACCGCGACGACCGTCTGAATCGGCACGGTCTGCCCTTCGCTGACCTTGATCTCCTTCAGCGTGCCGGCCGAGGGCGCGGGGATCTCGGCATCGACCTTGTCGGTGGAAATTTCAAAGAGCGGCTCGTCGCGTTCGACGCGGTCGCCCGGCTTCTTGAGCCAGCGCGTGATGGTGCCTTCAAAAATGCTCTCCCCCATTTGGGGCATGATGACGTCGACGGACATGGCCAAACCTCTTTCGTGACCCGTGACTCGTGTTCCGTGATCCGTGTCTTTCTGACAGTTCATCCGCCCCTGGCTCATCACGGGTCACGGGCCACGGGCCACGAATCACGTGCTTCAATAGTGTGCCAGTTCCCTTGCCGCGGCGGCAACCTTGGCCGCATTCGGCCGGAAAAATTCTTCGAGGCCCGGCGCGTAGGGCACGGGCGTATCGAGCGACGTAACGCGGCGGATGGGGGCGTCGAGATCGTCGAAAGCCTTTTCGGTGACGACGGCGGCGATTTCGCCGGCGATGCCGCCCGTGCGCGTGTCTTCGTGCACGACGAGCAACTTATTCGTCTTGCGCACGGAGTCGAGAATCGTTTCCGTGTCGAGCGGCATCAGTGTGCGCAAATCGATGACTTCTGCTTCGATGCCTTCCTTGGCGAGCTGGGCGGCGGCTTCGAGCGACGCGTGGAGCATGGCGGCGTAGCTCACGATGGTCAGGTCGCGGCCTTCGCGGCGCACTTCGGCTTTGCCGATCGGCACCGTGAAATCGCCGGCGGGAATTTCTTCCTTGATGCGCCGGTACAGAAACTTATGCTCGAAGAAAAGCACAGGATTGTTGTCGCGGATCGCGGACTTGAGAAGGCCCTTGGCGTCGCGGGCAGTCGCCGGGCAGATAACCTTCAGCCCCGGCGTGTGCACGAAGTGCATTTCGGGATTCGCGGAGTGATACGGCCCGCCGTGCACGCCGCCGCCGCATGGCCCGCGCAGGACGATCGGAACGGGCGCGCCCCACAGATAGTGGGACTTCGCGGCGAAATTGGTGATGATTTCGAACGCGCAGGCGATGAAATCGATGAACTGCATTTCCGCGATGGGCCGGAGGCCGGCGTAACTCATACCGACCGCCGCGCCCACGATCGCCGATTCGCTGATGGGCGTGTCGATCACGCGCTCCCAGCCGTATCGCGCGAGCAGGCCCTCGGAGGCTTTGAACGCGCCGCCATAGACGCCGACGTCTTCGCCCAAGAGGACGACGGACGGATCGCGGTCCATTTCCTCGAACATCGCCTGGCGAATCGCTTCGAGATAGGTGGTTTCGGTCATGGTCAGCGGCCCGCCTTCACGCGCGCGGCAGCCCGCGCGGGTTTCCTTGCGGATTTCATTTTCGCCGCGTTCTGTTTCGCGGCGATGGGCTTCGCGCCGTTCGGCGAAACGGATTTCAGCGGCCACTCGGCCTTGACGCTCGAGCGCGGGGGCAGAAGCTCTTCCTTCGGCCTTTCCCAGACGGGCTCGACGGTGTGGCAGCCTTCGCAGTAAAGGCCCTCGGCGGCGGTTTCGGGCGGCGGGGTGGGAGAATTTTCGGCGAATTCTACGTCGGCGCGAATTTCGCCGGCGATGCGTTCGTCGATTTCTTTTTTCCTTTTCGCGTCCCAGAGCTTCTTTTCGGTCAGGAGTTTCTCAAAACGCGCGAGCGGGTCGCGCTGCTTCCACGCGTCGAGCATGGCTTTGGGGACGTACTCGGCGGCATCGTGCTGGGCGTGGCCGAGCATGCGCATGGTCTTGGCTTCGACGAGTACGGGGCCGTTTCCCGCGCGGGCGTGGCCGACGGCGGCGCGCGTCGTGCGCACGACGGCCGCGACGTCGTTGCCGTCCACGATTTCGCTGCGAATGCCGTACGCCTTGGCGCGATCGGCGAAATTCGTCAGCGACGCCTGCTTTTCCACCGGCGTCGAGTAGGCCCACTGATTGTTTTCAACGATCAGGACGAACGGCGCCTTCTGCACGGCAGCAAAATTCAGGCCTTCGTGGAAGACTCCCGTGGAGGTGCCGCCGTCACCGATCCACGTCACGGTCACGATTTTTTGCCCGAGGTAGCGCCCGGCCACGGCGATGCCCGCCATCACCGGGATCAGGTCGCCGAGGACCGAAGTGGGCGAGACCACGTGGCGCACTTTCAGGTCGCCGAAGTGGCTCGTGCCGTCCTTGCCGCGCGTCGGTGAGGTGTAGCGCGCCATGTGCTGCGTGATCACGTCGCGCGGCTTGAAGCCGCGCACGAGCAGCGCGCCGATGTTGCGGATCATCGGGGCGATCCAGTCGCCCGGAGCGAGCGCGTAGGCCGTGCCCACGGAAATCGCTTCCTGGCCGAGGCTCGGGTACAGGCCGCCGACGATTTTGTTTTGGCGAAACAGGCGCACCATCTGCTCTTCGAGCTCGCGGTTGAGCCGCATGAAATAGTAAAGCTCGAGGTGCTCGTCGCGGGTCAGGGTGAAGGCCATTGCGACTCCCAATATCGCATTCTGAGCGGGGTTGCGCTATGCGGAGATTCCGGCAGGTTGCTCATTTTCATGCGGCGCGAGCGCGTCGAGTTCTTCGCGGGCGCCGGCGCGCGGGGCGAGGTCGAAGACTTCTCCGAAGTGCGCGGCGATGCGTGAAGAGGCTTGCCGTGTGTCGACGCTCCGGCCGAGCACTTTGTCGAGCGAGGTGGCCCGTTTCCCCGCGATTCCGCACGGCACGATCAGATCGAAGTAGCGGAGGTCCGTCGAGACGTTGTAGGCAAATCCGTGCGAAGTGACCCAGCGGCTGATGTGCACGCCGATAGCTCCGATCTTTTCCTCGTCCTTTACTTTCTCAACTTCCTTCGGTTCCGTTTGACTGCTCGCCGACCGGCCGCGCGGCACGTCCACCCACACGCCCGTGCATCCGGGAACGCGCTTCGAGGCAACGCCGAAATCGGCGGTCGCGCGGATCATCACTTCCTCGAGGCTGCGCACGTACCACGCGACGTCCCGGCGAATTTCACCGAGATTCAGGATCGGATAGCCGACCAGCTGACCGGGCCCGTGATAAGTGATGTCGCCACCGCGATTGGTCTCAAAAAAAGTAACGCCCATTTGGCGAAGCAGGCTGTCCGGAGCGCGCAGGTTGGAGATTTTCCCGCTGCGGCCCATCGTGATTACGTGGGGGTGCTCGCAGAGCAGCAGCACATCGGGAATCGCACCGCCCTTGCGGGCCGCAACGACGCGGCGCTGCAGCTCCCACGCCGCGCCGTATTCGATGATCCCTAGATCGACGACCAGCAGCTCTTTCATGGTTTGAAACTCTTAATTTCACAGCGGCGGTTCTTAACGCTTCTTCGCTGCGACTATGCGCGCCACCTGTGCGAGGTGGTTAATGTCATGCCCGGCCATCAAACGCGTGATGTGCTCGATTGTCTCTTCACCCCGCTCGGCATGCATGCCGTAATGTTTCCATTGCTCGGGTGTCAGCGATTTCAAGAGCGCCAGGTTCGCTTCACGGACGGATCGAAACAGCTCGAGCGACTTGCGCGCGTCTCGCTTCTCATAATGACCCGAGGAGGCCCAGGAATTCTGGTCAAACGCTTGTATCGGCGTTCCTGGGGAGCCCAGAATCTGCCGCATCCGCCATCCCGTAACGATTTCGCAGTCCGCAAGATGGGTGACAATCTCCCCCACCGACCATTTGTCCGGGGCGGGGCGCTTGCGCAATTTCACGGCGGGCGCGTTCCTCATAAACTGCTCAAGCTTTTTTGCCGTCCCAGCCTGAATCTTCAGCGCGTCCTGCCCTTTTGCGTTCCCAAGAATTCTCTCCGTATATTGCTGCGGCGTTTCCTGCATACTGGCGCTCCTCCTTCAAACCTCCGGCCTCCAGCTTCTATGCATTGATCGAGAGTCCGCGCACTGCCGCAACCGCGTCGGCCATGGCTTCCCAGACCGTGGGATGCGCGTGCACCGTGGACATCAAATCATCCACTGTAGCCTCAAGCTGCAGTGCGGCGACCGACTCCGAGACAATCTCGGTGGCGAGCGGGCCGATGATGTGCACGCCGAGAAGCTCGCCGTATTTTTCGTCGGAGACGACCTTGATGAAGCCCTCGTGATTTCCGAGGATGGTCGCCTTGCTGTTGCCGATAAATGGAAACTTTCCGGTCTTGACGGCGTAGCCGGCTTCGCGCGCGGCGCGCTCGGTCAGGCCGATCGAGGCCACCTGCGGCTCGCAGTACGTCGCATTGGGGATGCGCGTCTTCTGGATCGGCGGCATGTCGGCCTTGCCGGTGATTTTCGCGACGCAGCTGATCCCCTCCATTGACGCGGCGTGCGCCAGTTGCGGCATTCCCGCGACGATGTCGCCGATGGCGTAAAGACGCGGCTCGTCGGTTTCCATGTACGGGCCGGTGTGAACGAACCCGCGCTCGAGCTTCGCCTTCGATTTTTCGAGGCCGAGATTTTCCGTCAGCGGCTTGCGCCCGACGGCCATAAGCACCTTTTCGCCGGAGACGGTCTGCGTCTTGCCCGTTTTGTCGGTGAAAGAGACCGTCGCGCCCTGCACGTCTTTTTTGACGGAGTCCACTTTCGCTTCCGTGAAAATCTGGATGCCCTTTTTCTTCAGTGCCTTTTCGAGCTCCGCAGAAATTTCCTCATCCTCGATGGGCGTCACGCGCGGGAGCATTTCGATCACCGTGACCTGCGTGCCGAACGAGTTGAAGACCGAGGCGAATTCCACGCCCACGGCCCCCGCGCCGACGATCACGAGTGTCTTCGGCACGGCCGGAAGCCGCAGAATCTCGATGTTGCTGAGAATGGTTTGCCCGTCGATCTCGATTCCCGGAAGCGAGCGCGCCGCCGAGCCCGTCCCGAACATGATGTGCGTGGCCTCGACTTCCTCGATTTTTCCGTCCTTCTCGACGCTCACGCGCCCCGGGCCCGCCCAGCGTCCCCAGCCCTGCATCTTGTCCACTTTGTTTTTGCGGAACAGAAACTCGATGCCCTTGGCGTGCTTGTTGACGACGTACTCCTTGCGTGCGAGCGTCGCCGGCCAGTTCAGCGAAAACTCCTTCACGTCGATGCCGAATTCCTTGGCGCGCTTGAACGTGTCGAAAATTTCCGCGTGGTGCAGCAGTACCTTCGTGGGGATGCAGCCGACGTGCAGGCAGGTGCCCCCGAGGTAGCCGTCCTTCTCAATGCAGAGGGTTTTGAGGCCCCACTGCGAGGCGCGAATCGCGGTGTTGTATCCCCCCGGACCGCTGCCGATAATCGCCAGATCGTATTTGGCCAAGTGTCCTCCGCGGCGGCGGGCTCGGGCTCAACCGGCCCGCTAGGAGTTTGAGGCGCCGCTCAAGTTAGAAACATTGCGATGCGAGCATTTTTGCGAACCCGCATATTATTAGATGAAGTGGGAGTGCAGCCGGCGTCCGCCTTGCGCGCGGCCTGCCCCGGTCGAATCAGGGCCAGCCCAATGCCGCAGGCCGGCGCGGAATTTCCGCGGATCGATTCTAGCAGCCGCTCGGACGGGTCGCAACACGGGTCAGGACTGCGGGCTTTTCACGCAGGATCGATCGCTATCAGCTTCTTTCGCCCTTTTGCGAGTCCTTCTCCGCGCGCTCAAATGCTTCCCAATCGCTCCAACTGAACGCCTGAGAGATTTGAGCAGCCTCCCTCTGGTACTCAGTGTCGCTCGACATTTTGGAAAATATAATGTCGATCTGCCTTTTTTCCTCTGACTTCGATCGGCGCTTTCGCATAGGAAGCTTAATGATAGCTTATCCCCCGGAACCGCGTCTTGACCCTTCTCGGAGGCATCTGCTAGCGTTAGGTTGCTCCGCTGGAGCTCGGGCGCAGCGTCAATTCGCACTCGCCGGTCGATCGCCGACATACATTCGATGGATATGATTCACATTACGATGCCGGATGGGGCTGTCCGCGAAGTGCCGCTGGGGACAACGGCGGCGGAGATCGCTCAGCAGATTTCGCCTCGGCTGGCGAAGGAAGCGCTTGTTGCGCGGATCGCGCCTACACACTCAGCCGGGGGCGGAGCGGTTCCTCATGCCGTGGGGGCGTCGACGGCCGCGTCTCCGGATGCTGCTCCTGAGGCGAAGCTCACCTCCTCGAACGCCGAGGGCTTTCTGGTCGATTTGCGCGCGCCCATCGATCAAGATGTAAAACTCTCGATCCTTACGCCGAAAGATCCCGAAGCGATTCAGGTGCTGCGGCACTCGGCGGCGCACTTGCTCGCCGCGGCGGTGCTGGAGCTTTTCCCCAACGTGAAGCTGGGCATCGGGCCGCCGATCGACACCGGGTTTTTCTACGATTTCGTGCGGGACGAGCCGTTCACGCCCGAGGATCTCGCGCGCATCGAAAAAAAGATGCGCGAGCTGGCGGCGCAGGACATTCCAAACGAGCGGAAAATGCTGCCGAAGCCGGAGGCGCTGGAGCTCTACCGCAAGTGGGACCAGGGCTTCAAGTGCGAGCTGGTGGAAGAGCGCGCCATCGAGCCGATGGTGTCTTTTTACACGACCGGAAAATTCATCGATTTTTGCCGTGGGCCGCACATCCCTTCGACCGGGCGCATTCGCGCTTTCAAATTGATGAGCGTGGCGGGCGCCTACTGGAAGGGCCAGGAAGGCAACCCGCAGATGCAGCGCATCTACGGCGCGTGCTTTTACACCCAGCAGGAGCTGGATGAATATCTCCATCGCCTCGAGGAAGCCAAGCGCCGCGATCATCGCCGCCTCGGGACGGAGCTCGATCTTTTTTCCGTGCAGGAGGAGGCTGGGCCGGGGCTGATTTTCTGGCATCCCAAGGGCGGCCTGGTGCGCAAGCTCATGGAAGACTGGCTGCGCGACGAGCTGCTGCGCCGCGGCTACGATCTCGTTTACACACCGCACATCATGCGGCTCGAGCTGTGGAAGACCAGCGGCCACGCCAATTTTTATCGCGAAAACATGTTCGGCCCGGTCGAGGTGGAGAAGGACGACTACCAGCTGAAGCCTATGAACTGCCCGGGCCACATTTTGATTTACAAGTCGCGCCTGCGCAGCTACCGCGAGCTTCCGGTGCGCCTCGCCGAGCTGGGCACCGTCTATCGCTACGAGCGCTCGGGCGTGTTGCACGGCCTCTTGCGCGTGCGCGGATTCACGCAGGACGACGCACATATTTTCTGCATGCCCGAGCAGATCGAGCTGGAAATCGAGGCGTGCATCGACTTCGCGTTCGCGGTGATGAAGACGTTCGGCTTCAGCCAGTATGTCGTCGAGCTTTCGGATTGGGACGCGAAGCATCCCGAGAACTACGCCGGATCGGCGGCGGACTGGGCGCGGTCCACAGCGGCGCTCCAGACGACGCTCACCAGGCTGAACATTCCCTTCAAGCGCATGGAAGGCGAAGCGGCGTTTTACGGGCCCAAGATCGACGTGAAGCTGATCGACGCGATCGGCCGCCCGTGGCAGCTCACCACCGTTCAATTCGATTTCAATTTGCCGGGACGCTTCGGCCTCGAATACGTGGGCGAAGACGGCGCGCGCCACCAGCCGCTGATGGTGCACCGCGCGCTGTGGGGTTCGGTCGAGCGCTTCTTCGGCATCCTGATCGAGCACTACGCCGGCGCGTTTCCGGTGTGGCTCGCGCCGGTGCAGGCGGAAGTGTTGCCGCTCAGCGAAAAATTCGCGGATTATGCGAAGAAGGTGACCGCCGCTCTGAAGGATGCAGGTTTCCGCGCGCACCTCGACGACCGGAACGAAAAGCTGCAAGCGAAGATTCGCGACGCTCAGATGCAGAAGATTCCCTACATGCTGATCGTCGGAGGCAAGGAAGCGGAAGCAGGCACCGTGTCAGTTCGCCATCAGAGCAAAGGCGATCTCGGCCCGCGACCGCTCGCGGAATTTCTCTCCGATCTGCGCAAGCAAGCCGAATCCCGTGCGATCTAGACTCTGGCCGGTCACTGTAGCCCGCGTCTTTAGACGCGGGGTTCCTAGACCGAAACAGCCATCCCTATCTTGATCTTGATGCTAGGCGACGGTCTTTGAGTACCCACGCCGGAGCATGAGTCCGGATACCACGAGTCCAGCGAGCAACACCCCCGCCACCAAAGCAAGCGTGAACGTGGACACTCCCGCCTTCGATAGAAACACCCACCACTTGTCGAAACCTCGGCCGATGGGCGCGGCTTCCGACGTTGCGTAGTGCGCCAGCAGGTGAATGTGCATGGCGATGGGCGAAAAGCTCATCCGGTAGTTGTACTGCGCATCGTAGTAGCCGCCGGCGACGTCAGCTTCGAGGAAGCTGACCGCGGAGCCCGCTGCCTGAACGAGAAATCCCCCCGCAAACACGGCGACTGCGAGGAGACGCACGCTGCGCGAGGCGGCCTCCAACGCGGGACCAATACCGAGCCCCAGCAATGCAAGCGCGGGCACAAGGTAGCGCGGCCCGTAGCAATAGCCGCCCTCCCACTGCGTGTACGTCGCAAAAAATAGCAGGTAGACGAGCGGTGTAAGCGCGGCGACCACGGCGAGGCCGCGGTCGCGCCGCCAGAGTCGAGGAAGACCGAGCATGGCCAGGAGAATCGGCGGCGAAAAAAGGAAAATCGATTTTCCGGGTGAGGCGAGAAATCCAACGAGGCCTGTCAGCAGCGGCGTTTGAAATGTGTTGAGCGCCTTGCCGCCCTCCGCCGCAGAGGGGTAACCGAAATCAAGCAAGCTTCCGTGGAGATAGGAATTCCGCCACAGCAGCAAAGCTACAGCCACTCCGACTGCCGCACCCAGCGCGATCGCGGGGCTCCATCCCTTTTTTCGTTCGCGGACGAACAGGGCGGGCAGAAACACGGGCACGGCGATGATGTGCGTGGGCCTGACCCAGACGGCGGCGCCCAGGAGCACTCCCGCGCTCAGTGCACGAAGTATCGAAATATTCGTGGTCTGAGGCGTTGAAAAAAGCACCGCCGACGCGCCGATGAGGAGCGCAGCGGCGAGCGGCTCGGAGTAGAGCCAGCCGGAATAGGCGGCCAGCGGAGTTGCGAATGCCAGAATCCCCGCCGCAAGCAGGGAAATTTTCGGCGCAATCCCAAGCTCAAGGAAAAAGTAGAGTGAGAGCGCGGCGGCGAGGGCTGAAAAAAAGGCGCTCTCGCCGGTCAGAAAGAAGTCACTAAACGCGTCGCGCAACGCGGCCGGCACGCCCGGCAGATGGCGCGCCGCGAACTGTCCAGCGACGTACCACGGCAAGAGCGCAAATGCCTGACCCGGCGGATACGGCGACTGGGCCCGGCCGAAGCGGTCGAATGTGCCATAAAACTCGTTCGCTTCGACGGCTTCGGGGATCGCCGTCGTGCCGTGCTTCGCGAGACTCTCCACCTGAAACGCCGCGGAGACTTCATCGATCGTCCGGACGCGCCCGCTCGAAAAGAGAAAATAGACAAAGTTCAGGAACAGCAAGAAGGAAATCACGAGTGCCGCGCGGCTCCTACCGATGCCGCCGTGTGTCACCACGGAATTTGTGGGTGGAGATGCGGTCGTGGACATGTCGCGAGAGGTCGCCAAGCGATTACAGCACATGCCCTACAGAGACGCGCGCCCAGTTCGAGCCTACGTTCTTACCATGCAACCCGAGGCGGCTGAAGTGCGGGAACACCGAAACGATGGCGGAGGGCTAATCCAACGCATCCACGATCAGGGGAATGGACGTCTCAGCGCTCCGGCTGCCGGGGGTAGCTACTTACTTATTTCCTAAAACTTATAAATGCTTGACTCGCGTGCACGAAATGCGGTATCTGGAGTGCATAACGGGCTGGCTTCATACTGATCGTCCCGAGCCGGCCCCACGTGATACACGTTCATATTGAGTGGGTGTATCTGAACGATTTTTCTGCCTCCTCATAAGAAATGAGGCTTTCATGAATCGCCCTTTTACCCGGCAAGGAACGCCTGTTCCTGCGCCGCCCTCGGTGCCGTTTCCTTTGCGTCCGGCGACCCCCGTACAAACGCAGCCTGAATTCGGAAGCTGGTGGGACCGGCTGATGGTGCAGTTGATTTTCGCCATAGCCTGCGTGGCGGCGGGATACCACTTCCATCCGTTCGGATTGTCCAGTCTTGCCGCGGCTGGCGTCGGTTTGGCGTTCGCCATCGGCGTTTTCCTGTTTGAGATTCGGCTCCAGCGCGCCAGTATGCGCCGGTTGATCGGCGCGGCGATTGGATCGATCCTGGGGATCCTGGGTGCTTATTTGATGGGACTGGTGCTGGGGCGTACCTCAATCCCGGAAGGCTCGCGATCATTCATGGACGTCGGACTGCTCCTGGTGATGACGTACATCGGCCTCGTGCTAGGCGCGAACAAGGGCGACATGCTCAATTTGCAGGCGCTCGGGGGCCTTTTTGGCAGCGAGCGCAGCACGCGGCGCATGCCCAAGGTGCTGGATACGAGCGTGATCATCGACGGGCGCATCGCCGATATTTGCGAAGCCCATTTCATGGACGGCGTGCTGCTGATCCCGCAATTCGTTCTGCGCGAATTGCAATTCGTGGCCGATTCCGCCGATTCGCTGAAGCGCCAGCGCGGGCGGCGCGGCCTCGAGGTGCTGCAGCGCATCCAGAAGATGCCGCATCTCGAGGTGGAAATTGCGGACGACGATTTCCCGAATATTGCGGACGTGGACCTGAAGCTGATCGAACTGGCCAAGCGCTACGACGGAAAAATCGTCACGAACGATTACAATTTGAATAAAGTTGCGTCGCTCCAGGGCATCGAAATCCTGAACGTCAATCAACTGGCGAATTCGCTGAAGCCGGTGGTGCTTCCCGGCGAGACGATGCGCGTCTTCATCCTGCGCGAGGGCAAGGAATACAATCAGGGCGTGGCCTATCTCGATGACGGGACGATGGTGGTGGTCGACGGTGCCCGCCGCATGATCAACAAGACCATCGACATCACGGTGACTTCGGTCCATCAGACCACGGCGGGAAAAATGATTTTCGGGCGCCTCGATGAACGCACGGAGATGCCCGGCACGCGCGCCCCCCAGGCGCATGCCGTCAACGAACTCCCTCGTGCCGTGGAAAACGGCCGACCCAGCCCGTCCATTCCTGGCCCTGGCGCTGAACGCATGCCGCGCCCGGCGGTCCCCGACACGACGAACGAGCCGGAGTGAAGCCACACCAACCCCCGCAGGCTGACGCCCGCGCCACCGCTTGCCTGACGATTCTTGCTGCGCTAACCTCGCGGTATTCAAATTCCCTAGTGTGACGCAACGGGAAAGGACGACTGTATCGTGACTCCTTCTCAGAAGCTTTCCGACCGGCGCGCGTTTTTAACTTTTCTCGCGGCCAGCCCGGTGCTTGCCTATGCGGGACTGAATTCGTGCTGGGTCGATGAAGTGCTGGCCGCGCCGCAGCAGCAGCAAAATGAAGTCGTCATCAAGTCGGTGAAGGAAGCGCTGAATGTTTTCGATTTTGACGCCGCGGCGCGCGTGAAACTCACCACAGCGCACTACACGTTCATCACGGACGGCTCGTTCAACAACGAAACGCTGCGCGCGAATCGCGAGGGCTTTCAGAAGTACGAAGTCCGCCTGCGGCGCCTGACCGGAATCACTCAAGTGGATCAATCGGTGAAACTTTTTGGCAAGACCTGGGAGTCGCCGATTTTCTTCTGCCCGGTCGGCCGGATGAACGCCTATTACCCGGACGGTGCGGTGACGGTGGCGCAGGCGGCGAAAGCGACGCGGACGCTGCAGATCCTGGCGGGCTCGGCGGCGATTCTCGTCGATCCCCAGGGAATTGAGAGAGTCGTCGCGGCACGCGGAGAGCCGGTGTGGTTTGCGGGACTTGGCAGCAGCCTGGACGGCCCGACTCTGAAGCGCATCGAATCGACCGGCTGCCCCGTGCTGGTCTGGACGGTGGACGACGGCGGCGCGAACACGATCGGCGCGAAGTCCGTGCAGCGCGCGGGCGTTCGGGATCTGGATCGCGAGGCCGATGACCGCTGCGTCGGTTGCCACTCGAATCTCCCCAAGGTCACGCGCATCACGGCGGGTGAGCCGATGGACATTCTCGGCGCGGTCGGCTCTCTGCAGGGCGAGACCAGCGTGAAGCTCAAGTGGGACGACGTGAAGCGCGTGCGCGACATGACCAAGCTGAAGATCGTCCTCAAGGGCATCGTGGCGGGCGAGGACGCGGCGCTCGCCGCGAAGAACGGAATCGACGGCGTGATCATCTCCAATCATGGAGGCCACGAGGACGCGAGCGGGCGCGGCACGATTGAGTGCCTGCCGGAAGTCCTGTCAGGCGCCGGCGGAAAAATTCCGGTGCTGATCGACAGCGGATTTCGCGGCGGCGCGGATGTTTACAAAGCGCTGGCGCTCGGAGCGACGGCCGTGGGAATCGGGCGGCCGCACATTTGGGGGCTGGCGTCGTTTGGGCAGGAAGGCGTGGAGACGGTGGTGGCGATTTTGCGGCGCGAGTTGCAGGCCATCATGGCGCAGACGGGCGCGGCATCGATCGCGCAGATTCGGCGTGATTCGCTCGTGCCGCGCGGGTAAGTGGCACAGCGACTCAAACCCACGCGACGTTGCACCACCGAAGCTCGCGAATTGATGAAGGAGCAAGCGCATGAGCGAAAGCGAACACGAACGCAAAGATATGATGGTGCCTCGCCGGGGATTTATTCAGAAAGCCGCGGCGGGCCTGGGTGCGGCCGCTCTTGGCGGCATTGCCGCGAGGGAAACGCCGGCTGCGAAGCTCGACCGGCACTGGGATCTCTCGGCTGATGTGGTTGTGGTCGGCGCGGGGGCGGCGGGGCTTCCGGCTTCGATTGCTGCCGCGGAGGCTGGGGTTTCGGTGATCGTGATCGAGCAGAATTACGACATCGGCGGCCACGGGATCGAGAGCGGAGGCAACATCGCGCTCGGCGGTGGCACCAGCCTGCAGAAAAAATATGGGATTACCGATACGCCGGACATGATGTTCGAGGACCTGACGAGCTGGCATGACTACCGGTTCAGCGATCGCGAAATTGTGCGCGCGTTTTGCGATGAGAGCGTGGCGACGTTCGACTTTCTCCTCGCGCACGGCGTTCAGTTTCCGGACAAGTCTCCCGGCGGGGCGGACGGCGGGCCGCAGAACGTGAAGCGCGCGCAAGCCGTGGTTTGGACCGGCGAAGTGAGCGCCTATTCGCCGACGGGAGGAAACGGCACGGCGCTGATGCGCCCGCTCGAGGCCAGCGCGAAAAAGCTCGGCGCGAAAATTCTCCTGCAGCACAGCATGACCGGCCTCATTCGCGAGGAACAATTTTCCGGGAGAGTCCTGGGAATCAGCGCAACGCACGACGGCAAGACCCTGAACATCCAGGCCAAGAGGGGAGTGGTGCTGAGCACGGGCGGACACACCAGCAACGTGAATTTCCGCAGGATGTTCGACCCGCGCCTGACCGAAGAATATCAAGTGGTGGGCGAGCCATATTCCAGGCAAACGGGAGATGGAGAAGTCGCCGCGATGAAAGTCGGGGCGTCGCTCTGGGGAGCCGCGTGCCAGACCGTGGAGACGCAGGCGCGTTCGCACATTTTTGAAAAGCCGTACGTGATCGGCAATCAATACGGCTACCCGCAGGGCGGCGGCCGGCGGAACGAAAATGTGAAGGACAGTCCGGTGAAGGGCCTGGCGCGCGCGATCGGCTTGCAGGTGGCGGATTATCAGAATTTGGTTCACGTGAATCAGTTCGGGCGAAGATTTGTGAACGAATTCGCTACCGGATTCGACTGGTGGAATCCTTGCCTCGAGCAGAGCCGTGGAGTGGGGGAGGGTGGCGGGCCGATTTGGGCCATCTTTGACGCCGACGCGGTGAAGCGGGAGAAGTGGACTGTTGCTCCGCCGTTCGTCGATCCCGACGGCTGGTTTTTCAGCGCCAATACGTTGAAGGAACTCGCCGCGAAAATCGTCAGCAAATATCAGAAGGAGCCTATGCCGGGCGCGGCGCTCGAGGAAACGGTGGCGCGTTATAACACGTTTGTCGACCACGGCAAGGACGAGGATTTTGGCAAGCCCGTGCCGATGCACAAGATCAAGACCGCGCCGTTCTATGCGGCGTGGTCGACGCCCTGCATTCACGATTGCCTGTCGGGTCTTCGCATCACAGCGAAGGCGCAAGTCGTCGATTTATCGGGACAGGTGATTCCAGGGCTCTACTGCGCGGGGGAATCGTCGGGCGGGTTCAATCAGCACGGCCTGGCAAAATCGTTGACGTTCGGGCGCATCGCGGGGCGCGAAGCGGCGAAGTCGGTCGCGCACGCATGATTGCGACGCACTGGCTTTTCTCTGTGGTTCTCTGTGTCCTCTGTGTTGAGCGCCTTTTCTTCAGCTTTAAGAGCTTTAACACAGAGGGCACAGAGGGTCACAGAGAAAAGCGGAGACACCTTCTTCCTGCGGCTATTGTTGCCAATTCACTTTTAGTTCCGGGACGGCGGCGCCGTCTTTCCGCGGATCGGACGCGCCGTAGTTCACGCCGGCCGCGTAGTCACGCATCACTGCTTGCCCGCCGCCGAAGGAATCCGAGTAACCGTTGTGCATCTGCACTTTGTGGCCCTTGGCTTCGAGCTCGGCTTTTACGTTACCCGGGACGCGATTTTCGAGCTGCACGTCGCACCCGCCAAAGGTCTGCTTCGTGAAACGCGCCGTCTCCAGCGCCGCCTGAATGTTCTGCCCGAAATCCACGACGTGCGAAACGAATTGCGCGTGCGCCTGCGCCTGATTCCATCCGCCCATGATCCCGAAGGCGATCCGCACCTGATCTTTTTCCATGAACGCCGGAATGATCGTGTGCAGCGGGCGCTTGCGGCCGGCGATGGCGTTGGGCGATGCCGGATCGAGGCTGAAGAGCGCGCCACGATCGTGCAACACGAATCCCGTTCCATCCGCGACAAGTCCCGAACCGAATTCGGCGTAATTGGATTCGATGAACGAGACCATGTTGCCGTCGCGATCCACGACGCTCAGGTAGACCGTATCCCCGGCGCTCGGAACCAGCGTGCCGGGCCCCGCGTCGCAATTCGCATGGTCCATGTTGATCAATTTCGCGCGCTCGGCCGCATATTCCTTGGAGAGCATGCCGCTGACGGGAACCTTCGCCGATCGCGGGTCGCCCACGTAGCGCAGCACGTCGGCATAGGCCAGTTTTTTCGCCTCGATTTGTACGTGCAGCGCGCGCGTCGAATTCAGGCCAAACGAGTGAAGATCAAACCGCTCCATGATGTTCAGCATTTCGAGCGCGCCGATGCCCTGCAGGTTGGGCGGCATTTCGTAGACGGTCCACCCGCGATAGGTGGTGGAGATCGGGTCGGTCCACTCGCTCGAGTAGTCGGAGAAATCCTGCGCGGTGAGCGCACCGCCGTGCCGCGCCGAAAGCGCCAGGATGCGTTTGGTGATTTCACCCTTGTAGAACGCGTCGCGCCCGCCCTGCGCGATCTGCCGCAGCGACCAGGCGAGATCGGGATTGCGCATCACTTCGCCGAGGCGCGGCGCGCGATCCGAAATCAGAAACGTCTTCGCGGCGTTCTCGTTGTCGCGCAGCAGATCGACGCTCGACGCAAAGTGCTGCGCGATCCATTCCGTGACGGGATAGCCGTCCTGCGCAATTTGAATCGCCGGGGCCAGCACCTCGTTCAAGTTCTTTTTGCCAAAGCGGTCGAGCAGCTTTTGCCACCCATCGACCGCGCCCGGAACTGTGACGGGCTCGATTCCGTGCGCCGGCATCTCGCGCAGGCCCATCTTGTGCAGCCGGTCAATCGACTGCGCGGCGGGCGCCCAGCCGCTGGCGTTCAGCCCGTAATATTTCCCGCTCTTCGCGTCGTACACGATGGCGAACAAATCGCCGCCGATGCCGTTCCACATCGGCGCTACTACGGTCATGACGGCGTGCGCCGCGATCGCGGCGTCCACCGCATTGCCACCGCGCTCGAGAATCGCCGCGCCGGCCTGCGACGCCAGCGGAGACTCCGAGGCGACAATTCCCGTCTCGGAGATGACCATCGAGCGGCCCTGATTGCGGTCTTGCGCCATCGCGTTCTCCCGAGTGGTGACCACGGCAAAGATCGCCGCAAGAAGGAACAAGATTACTCGTTTATTTTTGCGCATCGGAAAATGGCGTTTCAAGAAGGCCCCAAGTTGGAGCGGGTTCAGGTAGCACAGCCACTCTTGGCTGTGCGGTTTTGTGGGCTTCCAAATCGCACACGGCCTAACTACGATTGCAAAACCCACACAGCCAAGAGTGGCTGTGCTACTTCCCCCTACGACGCCGGCACAACCATGGCGAGCAGTCTCTTGGGTCCCTCGCCGGTCTTGATCGTCGCGACCGCTTGACGCGTTTTCGTGTCGATGATCGTCGCGTCGTTGCTCGCGCAATTGCTCACCGTCACGTACTTGCCGTCAGGAGAGAAGCCGATCCAATTCGGGCATTCGCCGGTGGCGATCTCCTTGGAAAGCTTTTTCGTGGCGATGTCATACACGTAGACGCCGCTGTCGGAGAGGCTGGTGACCCAAAGCTCCTTCTCATCCGGCGAGAGCGCGAGGCCGTGGGTCTCGGTGTGCGGCTCGAGGGCGCAGTCCGCGGGCGGCGCGGCGGGGAGGTCCACTTTCGCGATTTCCTTCTTGTCCGGAATATTGATGATCTCGAAACCGTGGTAGTCGGAGAGCGCCACGTACAGGGTTTTCTCGTTCCTGGTCACGGCGTAGGGTCGCGGGATGCCGCCCACCGGAATCTTGTCCGTATATTCCATTTTGTTCAGGTCGATGCGGTCGATCTCATGATCGCCCATCGACGAGACCCAGAGCACATCGTTGCGGCCGGTGTTGTAGCTGTTGTGCGGCGCGTTGACGGGCAGCACCTTCACGATTTTTCCCAGATGCGTGTCGATGATATCGACTCCGCCCACATCGCGGATCGGCACCGCCACGTAATGGCCGTCGGGGGTCGCGGCGCACTGATTCGGCCTTCCCGTCAGCGCGATCGTCGCGGTCACTTCATTCGTCGCGGTGTCGATCACCTTCAGGGTCTTCTCCGATTCGATGGTGGTGAAGAGCTTTTGCCCGTCTGCCTCCGCGCACACGCCGTGGACGCGCTTGCCGACTTTGATCGTTCCGACCGCCTTGAGCGTGCCAAGGTCGATCATCGTAATGTCGTCGCCCAGGCTGTTCGTGACATATGCCTTCGTGGTTCCCATTTTCGCGGGCGCCACCTTGCTCAGTCCAAACGCCGTCACCGCCAGAGCAACCATCACCAGCCATCGCTTGCGTGCGAGCATCGCCTGTCTCCTGTCACCGTGAATGAATGCTGCGAGTGGGCAGATTATACTGCGAGTAGGTGCGGCGTTCCTAGCAGTCCTTCCAGTTTGAACTGGTCCAGATTTTGGAAGCCGTCGTGGAGTTCGCGCTAATTCTGCGGCCGTCATATACTTCCATCTATGAGGATCCTAGGACTACAGTGTGAGGTAGCTGGGTATGACACTCTCTGAAGCTCCGGGGGCTGTGAAGCAATTTCGCAAGAAAGCGTGGAGATTCCAGCAGACCTTTCAAACACCACTCAAGAATTTGCAGGCCTTCGTAAAGACGATCGTCTCGGAGAGGGGATTTGACGGCGGTTGCCTTACCGTTGACCAGGGAGTTTTTGAACCCAAACATTTGATCAGCCTGCTGAGCAGTTATTCGATCGCATCACCTTGCGGGCGAGACACTTCTGTAACCGCGCATGATCACCAAGAAGTTGTTTTACTTCTTGAAGCAGCTTTAAGTGATTGGCTCGATTTCATCTTTGTCCCCGAACCCAAACCCTTTGTGATATTTGCCGATCACGATGAGTACACAACTTTCTTTGCGAACACTCGCTCCAATCTCAATGGCGTGGTCACCGACTTGTTGGCTAATGGATTCAAGACGATCCAGAACTACGAGAGACGTCTCTAGGAGATGGCGGGCAAATTCGAGTATGGAAGTCCGTGATTGGGATAAGCGCTACAGGCTTGGCGAACATCCGGCTTCGGATTTCGAGGCGGGGCCGACACCGCTGGTGGTAGCGAGTGCGTCGGCACTGCGGCCGGGCAAGGTGCTCGATCTTGCTTGCGGCGCGGGGCGGAACACGATCTGGCTGGCCGAGCACGGTTGGGACGTTACCGCCGTTGATGGCGCGCCTTCCGCGATCGAGATTCTGCAAGCGCGCGCCCGGGAACGCGGATTGAAGATCGAGGCGGTCGTCGCCGACCTCGAAAAAGACGAGTTCGAGATCGAACCGTCCCGCTGGGACCTCGTCCTGATGTGTTACTACCTGCAGCGAAATCTGTTCGAGCCGGCCAAGCGAGCCGTCGGCCCGGGCGGCCTCCTGATCGCCATCGTTCACATGAACGAGCCGGGAGAAGCGGACGGGCCGTTCCGGCTGCGCCCAGGCCAGCTCGCGCAATATTTCGCGGGCTGGGAGATTCTTCATCTTCGCGAAGGCAAGGCCGACGATCCGGCACATCGGCGCGCCGTTGCCGAAATCGTCGCGCGCAAGCCTGTCAGTTCCTAGCGGCTGTTCCCGAATGGCGGTCGCGCAGCAGGCGCCGGCGCCAACGGATGAAGGTTTCCTGGAGCATGTCTTCGGCATCGGCCACGCTGCCCAGCATTCGATAAGCGACCGAAAAAAGGAGTCCGCGATGGCGGTTGAAAGCTGCCAGTCGATCGGCGCCCCCTCCGGCTTGCGGGATTGCCTCTTCCGGGGTGCGATCTCTGTCTTTGTTTTCCATGGCCTTCCCGATTGGACGCGCATCTTGGGCGAGCGGATCCCGTTTCGGACCCATTCTCTAAGACCGGGAAGGCTATGATTTTGTGACGGTCGGCGAGGAGCCCCGGCTACCTTCCGATAAGCCGGGTGGTCTCAATGGGTCGATGCAACACTCACCCGAAAGTCCTAGCTGAAGGTATTTCAAATTCGTTCGCGAGCGTTGATTCATGAAAAACACTACCCTGCTTAGGTCTATCGAGTACAGCCCAAAAGATCGAATCCTTTTGAAAGACACTATCTGATTAACAGATTGGAAGAGTGGTGCATCGACCGGTTGAACTGGCGCCGTTTCTGAGGACTTGGATTACTTTAGCTTTGGCGAAGCATTTTCAATGTTCGCCAGAATGTGCATAAGGTTAAGATTAATCGCGGCTAGCTGCTCCGCAATGTCTAACAATGCCCATTCCTGAATTTTCGATGGATTGATGCGTCCATGGTCAGTCTCAAGTTGTGTTTTGGCCGCATGGATCTTCTCCCGGTTTATGTGCGGCGCATTGTTTGCGGGCACTGGAGCTACCTCCTGACGGCGAAGTCTACCATGTGATTGGAAGGCTCTGAATCCCATGGAAGCTCTCCCGATAACCCCTCCTCTTATCGGAGTGTGGACAATATTCAGATTCCAGCTACCGAGAATCCCGTTTCTCAGGCCCTATCCGCAGATTGTGTTCTTTATTGAACATTCGGGGTCATCTCCGCATGGCACACTCACCAATCTAAAACTAGTGTGCGAGGGCCACTTACAAATGCAAAACGCACGGCATAACGAATCTAGAGAAGAAAGGCACCCCACGAATCGGTTCAATGATTCCGAATATAGGAGATGGTCGGAAGGGCTCATGGCCACCCGATCTTTCAAGGCTCAATGTGGAGTTCAGAGTTTCCTTTGTACGAACGAAAACCTTCAACCTAGATGTGGAGATATTTTCCGATCCTCGACGGGGATCGGCGAAAAAATGACCAAGGCGGGCAATAATATGGCTTGGAAGCCACGTACATGGAAAGGAGCTGCAAAACAGTTACCAAATACGTTCAGATTATTGGTGGAGAAACTCTACTCGGCGGTTGCAAACGATGAAACCAGGATTGCACAGATGGGATTGGGCAAGCTAACCCGTTGGGCGAAATCCCCCTGGGGCTGCTAAAGAACGCGGATAACCGTCATTGCTTCGGGCCATCTTGATCAGACCCTTCTTCAGTAACGCTCACCGTGACGTCCATGCCGAGCAAGGAATTGCCGGGGACCCGTAAAGCCTGGTGACGGATCGCATTAGGCCGGGCCGTCAGAGAATAAACCTGTTTTCGAAATTCGTCTTTTCTCACCAAACGTTGTGAGTTGCATCTATCGACAGACTTTATCGAAGACCGAGTCCTGACTGCCAAGTAGTATAAATCGGTCAATAGCATCTAGCTCTTCCGACTTGAAGCGGACTTGGAGGTGATTCCTCAAATGCACAGAAAGACTGGCCCATTCTTCCTGTGAAATACCATCATGCCGGAGAGTGTTTTGTTCTGAAGCGAACCTTCGATGTACTTCTTGCATGTGCTTCCGGTATTCGCTTTCCGAAGCGTAGAAACTGTCGCCGGGGCGGAACTACAATACGCACACAACGTGTTGAGCGCATCTTCCATAAGCGTGATGCCCATCGAATCTGCCGCAGAACTGCTGAAATTCCTTGCTGGGTCGGCCCTAAGTTACCACTGCTTTCATTTGATCGTCGTTATCGGGTTGGGAGCCAAGTCCTGTCAGTAGAAACTAGTCGATCTGGTGGACTTCCATGGTCTGGTCGATCGTAAACGTCGGCCAATGGGGAGGCGTGACGTTGGCGGGATTCGGCACGGGCGGCGCGGTGTACGCGGCCGTTACTGTGAAGCTGCCCCCCGCCGGATCGGCGGAGTAGGTGTACCCGTCGCGGCTCGTACGAGAGATGTTCATCGTTCCGCTCGAGGTGAGCGTTGGCAGGTCCGCGTAGGATCCGTTTTGCGCGTAATACATCCTTTCGGCCTGTGCGATCGCCACGAGGTCGTTCTTCACTCCGACCAGGCTGATATTCTGCGTGACCACCATATTCGGACCAGGGGCGGCCTGCTTCAGCGTGTAAAGATAGATTCCAAGGCCGATGGAAGCGGTTACGAGTAAGCCGATCATTCCCTTCATGGCAAATGTCCTCCATCAAATTATAAGCCGCCGCCGGGCCTCCATTTCCCGGGTCTTGCCCCATGTGCGATTCCAGACAACACCTCTGCAATTTGCGATTGGATTGCCCAGGTGCGTGAGACAGAATTGGACGCAATCCGGGCAGGGCCGGATCGCATTTATGAGGTAGCTAATGAAAATGTGGTTACGATTTCGTACGAACGATCGCCAGAAAAATCGCACCGCCCACGGCAAGCGGCTCCGAAACGCGGTCTTTGCCTGCGCTCTCGCAACCGCCGCCTTCTTCCTGTCCGCCAGCCCCGCGCCCAGCGCTTTCGGGGCGCGCCCGGCGACGCTTCCCGTCGCTTCCGCCTCCAGCATCAACGGGAACAGCGCGCGCCTGAACGGCGCGCCGATGGCTGCCGGCGCAACGCTTTTCCCCGGCGATGTGATCCGCCTGGGCGAAGGCTCGACGGCGGCATTGCAATTCGGCAAGAGCCTGGTGATTGCGGCGCCGGAAACCGAGTTCGTCGTTCAGCAGGACGGCGTCGGCTTGCGCGACGGCCGCCTCCAGGTGCGCGCCAACGGCGCTCAATCGTTTGCCGTTTCCGGCCCGTTCTTTCGCGTGGACGTCGCCGGGGCAAGCGGCGCGCCCAGCACGGCGGAGATTCGCTTCGGCAAGATGCGGGCGCAAATCACCGCGGTCGCGGGCTTCGCGGATGTATCTTCCGACGGCTATGACACAGCTTACCGCCTGCGCGCCGGCGAAACCGCCACGCTCGATGCATCGAGCGAGGCTGCCTCCCCCCAGGCGAGCCAGGATGCCGGCGAGGTTACGCGCTTGACGCCGGCTGTGCAGATTGATCGCGACCTGCAGCGTCTGGTGGCCGCGGTGTCGCAGCACGTCCTGTGGGGCGACGATTTGCGCAGCGGCTCGACCGGGCGCGCGCACATCACGTTGACCGACGGCTCGCAACTAAATTTGGGCTCCGATTCCTCGCTGCTGATCCTGCGGCATGACGCGCAGGCGCAGCAAAGCTCGCTCGACCTCGTGGTCGGGCGCATGCGCGGTCAAATCATCAAGCTCACGAAGCCGGCCGCGAGCTTTGAGGTACGCACGCCCATGGGCGTCGCGGGCCTCGTGGGCACCGATTTTTCACTCCTGGTCACGCCCGACTACGCGGAGCTGATGGTGTTCGACGGCGTCGTGCGCTTCACGACGCTGCAGGGCAAGTCGATCGTCGTCAATGCGGGCATGAAGGTTCGCATCTCGAAAGAGGGCGTCCTTGACGGGCCCACCATGACCACGCCGCAGGAAGAGCAGCTCGCAAAAAATCTGACGGACGTCACGGAGGCACCCCCAGGCACACAGACAGCCACGCTTGCGCCAGGCAAGCGCCATCTTGTGCCGATTATCGTGACCTTGTCCGGCGCGGCCGCTGCCGGGGTGGGCATCGGGGTTTACGAGTTGACGCGCCCGAAGGTGAGCAACTCCACGCCCTAGACGCAGCCTCCTACTCCAGCGAAAGACTGTCATTCCGAGCGCTCGCACCGAGGCTCGCGCCGAAGCGGAGCGAGGAATCTGTTCTTGCCTTGGACAGGAGCAAAAGCAGATCCCTCGCTTCGCTCGGGATGACAGACTTTTTTTCATAATGTCCAAATTGCGACGGTGCGCAGAGTGTCAGCTACGTAAAAGTGGAACTGCGCTCGCGTTCACGGTAAAGTAGCCCCGAATGTGTGGAATTTGTGGCGTGATAGGAATCGAGCGCTCGGAAGCGGCCGAAGAGATTACGCGCCGGATGATGGGCGCGATGTGGCACCGCGGCCCGGACGAGGATGGCGTTCTGGTTGCTCCCTCCGCGGCGCTGGGCATGCGGCGCCTCAGCATCATTGACCTTTCCGGCGGGCGCCAGCCCGTCTTCAACGAAGCGGAAAACGTCGCCGTCGTTTTCAACGGCGAAATCTACAATTTCCGGCAGTTGCGCCGCGCGCTCGAGGGGCGCGGGCACGCCTTCCGGACTCACTCGGACACCGAAGTGATCGTCCACGCCTATGAGGAGTGGGGCGAGCAATGCGTGCGCGAGCTGCGGGGCATGTTCACGTTCACCGTTTGGGATGCGCGAGCGAGCGGCACGTCGGGAGAAGGCGCACGGCGAGCCCGCATCTTTCTCGCTCGCGACCGCCTGGGAATCAAGCCGCTCTATTACGCGGTGGCGGACGGGGCGTTTCTTTTCTCTTCCGAGGTTCGTTCGCTCTTGGCAAGCGGAAGGATTCAGCCACGCCTCGCGCCGGATTCGCTCGAAGCGTACCTGACGTTCGGCTCCGTCGCCGAGCCGTCCACTCTGCTCGAAGGAATTTTTTCGATCCCGCCCGGACATTGCCTCTCGCTTTCCGCGGATGCTCCACCGCAAAAACCGGAGCCAAAGCCCTATTGGACATATTCCGAAGCAGTGCTGCGCCGGGAAAGCCCACAGCCGAAGGATTTGCGCGAAGCCGCGAAGAAGCTGCGCCCGCTGCTCGAGGAAACGGTCAGCGACCACCTGATCGCCGACGTTCCCCTCGGGGTTTTCCTTTCCAGCGGGCTCGACTCGACGAGCCTCGTGGCCTTGGGCAGCCGCCTCCAGAGCGACCTGCACACGTTTACGGTCGTATTTCCGGAGCAGCGGTTCAGCGAAGCCAAAATCTCCCGCGAGACGGCGAAGCGGTTTAAGACGCGCCACCAGGAAGTGCTGCTCTCGCCGGACAACTTACTGGAGCAGTTGGACGACGCCATCCGCTCGCTGGATCAGCCCACCATGGATGGGCTGAACACGTATTTCGTGTCCAGAGCGGCCCACCAAGGCGGCCTGAAAGTGGCGCTATCGGGCCTGGGCAGCGATGAGATCTTCGGCGGATACTCCACGTTCGTTTCGACTCCCCGCGCCGCATTCGTGGCCGGTCTTGGGCGCTGGGTTCCGTCACCGCTCCGGCGAATGACGGCGGCTGCGGCGTTTCGAATCGCTTCAGGCGACGCGGGGCGCAAAGCCGCGGCGGCGTGGCGCTCTCCCGGAGAATTTCCGCACGCGTATTATTTCACGCGGCTTCTCTTCACTCCGGGCCGCGTGCGGCGGCTGCTCGCCCCGTATTTCGAATCGGGCGATCGCGGCGCCGGTGTGGATACTCCGTGGCGCCTGCGCATGCGAGAGACTGCGCGGCAGGCAGCCGGCCTCGACTCATTTACGTCGGTATCTTGTTTCGAATTGCAGTCCTACATGGTCAATACGCTTTTGCGGGACACGGACGTGGCCAGCATGGCCAATTCGCTCGAAGTGCGCGTGCCGTTTCTCGATCATCGCCTCGTCGAGTTTGTCGGCCAGCTGCCAAAGAGCGCGAAATACACGCCGGGCGTTCCAAAATCCTTGCTGGTCGAGGCGCTTTCCGATTTGCTGCCGGATGAAGTTGTGGGCCAGGCGAAGCGCACGTTCACGCTGCCCTGGGAGGTTTGGCTTCGCGGGCCGCTCGGCGTGCGCCTCTCGCAGGATTTGGCGAATATCGATCCGGCGCTGCAGCCGTACATGAATCCGCGCGCCGTGCGCGGCGTGTGGCAGAATTTCGTTGTCGGCCAGACGAATTGGTCGCGGCCATGGAGCCTCTTCGTGCTCAACGAATGGGTCCGCCATCACGTCACACGAACCGCCGGCCCACCGGTGGCGCGGGCGGACGCCGTCCATACCGCCGCGGCGTCGCCGGCGGTGTCAGGTTCGCGATCGTAGCTCTTCGATCTTAGCTCTCTGGGAAAGGGACCAAGCCACTCCGGATGTACATCCTGGGCATCAATGCTTACCACGGAAACGCTTCGGCGGCGATCATCGCAGACGGGCGCCTGATCGCCGCAGTGGAGGAAGAGCGCTTCAATCGCGTGAAATATGCGGCGGGATTCCCGTCGGCGGCGATTCGCTATTGCCTGGACGCGGCGGGAATCACGCTCAAGGAAGTCGATCACGTGGCGATCCCGCGCGATCCCTGGGCGCGGATCGGAACAAAACTGCTCTACGCCATCCGCATGCCCAGTTTTGCGCGCGAGCGCGCGAAGGTGATGACTCAGTTCGTGGGGATTCCGGAGGCTCTCGCCCAGGCGTTCGACGTGGCGCCGGAAACAATCCGGGTGAAATTTCATCGCATCGAGCATCACCAGGCGCATCTCGCGAGCACGTTCTTCGTTTCGCCATTTGAAAATTCGGCGCTGCTGTCGGCCGATGGCCTCGGCGATTTTGCCAGCACCATGTGGGGCGCCGGGCGCGGCAATCGCATGGAGATTGACGGATCGATCGCCTTTCCCCACTCGCTCGGGATGTATTACACCGCCGTTTCCCAGTACCTCGGGTTTCGCAAGTTCGGCGACGAGTACAAGGTGATGGGCCTCGCGGCTTACGGCGAGCCTGCTTATCTGGACGAGTTTCGCAAGATCGTGCTCAGCTGCAAGGGCGTCGGCTTTCGCCTGGGGCTCGACTACTTTAAGCATCATCGCACCGGGCCGGAAATGACGTGGCGCGACGCAGACAAGACGCCAGAGCTGGGCGCGATGTATTCCGATTACATGGCTGAGCGCCTTGGGCCAGCGCGGGATCCCACCGCTCCGGTGGAAAAACTCCAGCGCGACTGCGCCGCCTCTTTGCAGGCGCGCCTGGAAGAAGTTCTCTTTGAAATGCTTCGCGCGCTGCACGCGCGCACGAAGCAGAAGGCCGTGTGCCTCGCCGGCGGCGTCGCGTTCAATTGCGTTGCCAACGGCAAGATTTTCGACGAGACGCCATTCGAGAAAATCTTCCTGCAGCCGGCCTCGGGCGACGCGGGCCTCGCGATCGGCGCCGCGTACTACGTTCACCACCAGATTCTCGGAGAGCCCCGGTCCTTCGTCATGGAGCATGCCTACTGGGGACCCGGCTATTCGCACGAGCAGATTCTTGCCGCGATTCGCGCCAGCCGCCTCGGAAGCGAGGGCCTCGAGATTTCCGAGCTTCACGAAAAGGTGATCGCCCGGGAGGCCGCCAAGGAAATTGCCGCGGGGAAAATTCTGGGCTGGTATCAGGGGCGCGCTGAATGGGGGCCGCGGGCGTTGGGCAATCGCAGCATCGTCGCCGATCCCCGCCGCCCGGACATGAAGGACATTCTGAACGCGCGCATCAAGCACCGTGAAATGTTCCGCCCGTTCGCGCCGTCGATTCTCGCGGAATCCACAGGGGAATATTTCGAGAAGACGTATCCGAGCCCGTTCATGACGCAGGCCTATTCCGTACGGCCCGAAAAACGCGAGCTGATTCCCGCGCCCACACACGTCGATGGAACGGGCCGCCTGCAAACGGTCACGTACGCCGCGAATCCGCGCTATTGGGGACTCATTCGCGAATTCGCCGACCTGACCGGCGTGCCGGTGGTCCTGAACACTTCCTTCAATGACAATGAGCCGATCGTTTGCCGGCCCGAGGAAGCGATCGATTGTTTTCTGCGCACCAAGATGGACGTGCTCGTCCTGGGCGACGTCCTGATCCGCAAGCCTGCGCTTCCAGAGGAAGCTCGCGGGACTGTGAGTCGCGAGCATGCGCGGTGACGTGTTCCGCGATCCATCTCCGGTTTCGATCCTGTCCCGGATAAGCCCTTGCACATTCTTCTTCTGAACGAATACTTTCCGCCCGATACGAGCGCCACGGCCAAGTGCGCCGCGCAAGTGGCCGAAGCGCTCGCGGTGAAGCATCGCGTCACCGTCGTGGCGGGCCGGCCGAGCTACGATCCGTCCGAGCGCCATCCGCGCTATTTCTTGCGGCGTGAAGTTCGTGGGAATCTGGTCGTCGAGCGCGTCGGCTCAACCGCGTATCCTCGCTTTCAGATGCGCCGCCGCGTGACGAATTACCTGACGTATCTTTCGCTCGCGATCCCTCGGGCGCTCTCAATTTCTTCGGACGTTGTGCTGGCCATGACCGATCCGCCCATCGAAGGCATTGCCGGCGCGGTCGTCGCGCGCCTGTCCGGCCGCCCGTTCGTGTACAACATCCGCGACATGTATCCCGACATGGCGGTCGGCGGTTCCATTGTTCGACCCGGGAGCTTCACGGCGCGCTGGGAGACGATGCACCGCTGGGCGCTGCGCCACGCCGCGCGCGTCATCGTCCTGGGCGAAGATATGCGCGACCGCATCGTCGCCAAGGGAGTTGATCCCGAGCGCGTGGTCACCTCACGCGATGGAATCGAGATTACGGCAACTTTGCCTTCGCCCGAGAACGCCGTGGCGCGAGAAATACGCGGCGATGACCGTTTCACGTTGGTGCATGCGGGGAATGTCGGTTTCTACGGAGCCTGGCAGACCCTTATCTCGGCGGTTCGCATGCTGGAAAACGAAGGCGTCGGCCTCGTGTTTATTGGCGAGGGCGCGATGAAGCCGCAGGTGGAAGCCATGGCGGCGGGATGCCGCGCGATTCGTTTTCTGCCGTTCCGGCCGGCGAGCGAAGTGCCGCTGGTCCTCTCGTCCGGCGATATGCACGTCGTCACCGTGAAAAGAGGACTGGAAGGCGTGGTGGTGCCGAGCAAGCTGTATCCCACGCTCGCAGCGGGGCGGCCCGTACTCGGAATCGCTCCGGAGGAAAGCGACGTCGTGCGAATTGTCCGGCGGACGGTATGCGGAATCGCGGCCGATCCCGACGACCCCGGGAAGGTGGCGGACGCAATCCGCGGCGTGTTGCACCACCCCGAGCAGCTGCAGGAGATGAGCCGGCGCGCGCGGGAAAGCTCAAGCGCCTATGATAGAGTGAAGCAGCTCGGAATTTTTTGCGCGACGATCGAGAAACTGGTTCCCGAATGAAGCGGAGGTCTTTCGCGTAGATGGGTCCGCTCGCCCGCACGGCACGATACGTCAAAGCGTACACCGGAATTGCAGAGCTGAACCGCCTGACCACCTCGCTGATCGACCGGCCCGACCAGATGCTGGCGGAAACCGTCAAATACTGTGACGGTTTCCTCTACCCGTTCCAGGTTCCCGAAGAATTTGTGCGGCTGCTGGAAGATGTCCGAAACCTGAATCCGCAAACGGTGGTTGAGATCGGCACTCACAGGGGCGGGACATTGTATCTCTGGGCCCGTCTGGCCCGGCCCGACGCCACTCTCATCAGCATTGACTTGCCGGGCGGCAAATTCGGCGGCGGCTATTCGCCGTTTCGCGCTCCCATCTACCGGCGATTCGCCGGGAAGCATCAAAAATTGCATTTGGTTAGGGCCAACTCTCACTCGAAGTTGACCGTCGAAGAAACGCAGCGGCTGCTCGCCGGGCGCGCGATCGATCTCTTGTTCATCGACGGCGACCATACGTTCGACGGAGTCAAGAAGGATTGGGAAATGTATTCGCCGCTGGTGCGCTCGCAAGGCCTCGTGGTTTTTCACGACGTGGCGGGAAATTACGACGATACGCAGGTCAAAGCCTTTTGGGATACGATCAAAACGAGCCACGCTCACCGGGAATACGTCACCCAGCCGGAGGGGCACTACGGAATTGGCGTGCTTTGGAAATGAGGCGCCGGGGATTCTTCTTGTGCTTGCGCGTGGCCGGCGAACCGGATGGCACTCCGTTGTCGAAGAGGGCTTATTCTTTTCGGGATTGCTTGAAACGCGCTTTCAATTGGGATTACATACAAGGGGCTTCATGTGCTTAGCGGCGACTTCCCGGAAGACGCCGGCCATTTGCGGAACCCGGTGATTCGATGAATGCGGGCCTGATTGCATTTTCCGTTGGCTTGATCGCGTCCATGGGGCTTACCGTTCCGGTGCGCCAGCTCGCGCTGCGCGTCGGCATGGTGGATCATCCCGGCCCGCGCAAGGTGCACGTGCAGCCGATGCCGCTGCTTGGCGGCCTGGCGATTTATCTGGGGGTGCTGCTGGCACTCCTCGTTTCGCTTGACGGCCCCGCGCTCAGGCAGGTGATCGGCATCTACTCAGGCGCGACGCTCGTCGCCCTCGTCGGCATCCTGGACGATCGCGGCCTCCTCCATCACCAGATCAAGCTTTTCGGCGCCATGCCCGCGGCTGCGGTCATTCTCCTCGCTTCGGGCATTCGCGCGCAGGTTTTCTCCAGTTTCTGGCCGGGGCAGGCGGGTCTCTGGGCGGACACGGCGCTGACGCTCGTGTGGGTCGTGGGCATCACCGCGTCCTTCAGCATTCTGGATCACATGGACGGGCTGTGCGCCGGCGTCGCCGCGATCGCTTCGCTCTTCTTCGCCATCTTTGCGCTGCAGAGCGGGCAGCTCCTCGTCAGCACCATGGCTGCCGCGGTGCTGGGGGCCGCCGCGGGATTCCTGCGCTGGAACTTCAAGCCTGCAAAAATCTTCATGGGCGACGGCGGCGCCATGTTCCTTGGCTTCCTGATGGCCACGCTGGCGCTCAAGCTGCGGCCGGCCGAGAACGGCGATCCCCGATCCGCATGGCTGACGCCCGCGCTGATCCTGGGCGCAACTATCTTTGACACCACGCTCATTTCCATTTCCCGCTCGCGCCGCGGCTTTCTTCCCTTCACGACACCCGGAAAAGATCACACGGCGCATCGCCTCGCCAATTTGTTCGGCAGCCAGCGAACCGCCGTGCTTCTCATGTATTCGCTCGGTGTCGTCTCCGGCCTCGCGGGCCTCGGCATTAGCCACCTGCATGCGCGCGCCGCTTTTGCGGTCGCCGGCGTCATTGCGCTCGCTGTGCTGGGCGCGGTCGGTTTGCTCGAGATTGCCCCTTACGAACGCCAAACCCGCAAGCAGTAAGAACACAGAATCGTTTGTCGAATTTTTGATCCCGGAATTGTGAAATCTAAACCCCCACCCTTTGAAAATCACAAAGGGTGGGGCACCCGCAAGGCTTTCCATTACAAAGTGGCACCTTTGGGCGAGACGGCCTTGCCGGTGGCTTGCGCGCGCGTCGCCGCGAGCGCGATGCGGAGCGTCTCCATGGCATCGTCGATCGTGATCGGCGGCTGGCGATCGTTGCGCAGGTTGTCGGCGAAGTTCTGAAGCTGGGCCGGGTAGGCGTCGCGGAATCGTTCCATGAAGAACGGCACGGTGTCGTGCGCGACCTGATTCTTCGTCATCACGAAGAGCGGCGTTTCCCGGAGGTAGCCGATTCGCAGGGTGCCGGTGGTGCCGAGAATCTCCCCGAAAATGTCATAGCCGTAGATGCCGCTGCGGCTCAGATCGACGACGCCGATGCGGCCGCTAGCAAACGTGAGCGAGACGATGGCGTTGTCGATGTCGCCGACTTCGTTGAGCTCGGGATACGCGAGCGTTCCGCCGATCGCGGTGACCGAAGCGACCTCACCCATGTACCAGCGCGCCAGGTCGAAATCGTGAATGCCCATATCGACGATCATGCCGCCGCTGCTCTTGGGGTTCGCGTATTCCAGCGACGGCCGGTAGGGATCGCGCGAGGAAGACTTGAAGACGATCGGCGTGCCGATCGCGCCTTCGTCGAGTTTTTTCTTGGCGGCGGCATAGCCCGCGTCAAAGCGCCGCATGAACCCCATTTGCAGGAAGCCGTGCGAGCGCTCCGCGGCGTCTTTCATCTTCTGCGTTTGGGGAACGGACAACGCCGGAGGCTTCTCGCAAAATACGGCTTTCTTGCGCCCGAGCGCGGCGACGGCAAGTTCGGTGTGGGTGTCCGTGGGGCTTACGATGACGGCCGCGTCGATGCCTGCATCGTCGAGCATCGCGAGGGGATCCGCATACCAGCGCGGCACGCTGAGTTCGCGCGCCGTTTCCTCCGCGAGTTTGGCGTTCGTGTCCGCCAGAGCCGCAAGATGGACGCCGGCGACTCGCGCCGCCAGGTCGCGCGCGTAGACGCGCCCGAGCCGGCCAAGCCCAATCAAGCCCACATTCACCTTCATCCCGTGCTCCTTGAAATTTTTCTCGACGCGTGCACGTCGGAGTTCCGCGTTCCTGCCGCAGCGGTTAAGCAGCTCCATTTTCTCAACTGCGGCTCGCGCATCGTACGCTTCCCGTGCTTCGCGCGCAATGGATTTGCCGTCTCGGCGAATTTCACAGAGGTCGCTGCGGCTCGATGATTCACGGATTCCTTGGGGTTGAAATCAGGCCTGCGCGCTGAATTCCTCGCGCCAGGAATTGGAGAGATATTGCACGCGCAGGGCGCGCTCGCGCAGTTCTGCCGCGTCCGGATCGCCCAGGTATATCTTCATCGCGTCGGCGATGGACACACGGTTCTCATCCTGATAGACGCGCACGATTTCGTCTCCCGCACCGATTTCGCCCTCCCGCAGCACGCGGAAGTAGAAGCCGGTGCGGCGGCTGGCCAGTAACCGCTTGGCCATGTCGTCGCGCCGGAATTTCAAATTCAGCTTGAAGCAGGGGAGGCGCGGCTGTGTGACGGCGATCTCCGCCGTTCCGATTTGAAATCGATCGCCCAGGTGAACGTTTGCTTCGAGCAGCCCCTCGGTCGTGAGGTTTTCCCCGAATGAGCCCCACGGAAGCTCCACGCCCGGGAGTTCGCGCTTCCAGAAGGCGTAGTGCTCCGAGGGGTAGGCGTACACCGCTTTGTCTCGTCCGCCGTGGACCGACAGGTCGGCCTGGCGATCGCCATCGAGGTTCAGCGTGCGCATCAGAATTCGCTCCTGCACGGGCATTTTGAAGATGCCAGTGGCGACTTCCTCGCCGTCCCGCAGGACAACGCGAGGAACCCCGACCTGAACCGAAATCAGCGAAGCTGCAGGCACTCTTTCCATTTCAGATGAGATGCAAAATAGAACGTTTTGCGCTCAAGATTCATTGGAATGATATTCGGCTTCGCGGCGCGAGTCCAATCCGGCCGCGGCGATTTCTTGCACGGAATTTTTCACGGAATGCCGCCTTCCGCTTTGCCTAACGTCCTTGTTTGGCTATACTGCATGCTCGTTGTTTGCGGACTGCATTGGCTCGGTGACGGTTTGTCCGGGGGGACGCGCTTGAGGGACAATCCGTTCACGCCGCGAGAGGCGATTGGCGCTTAGTCGGGACGCCCGTCCTCGGAATTCGTCTACAACATCGTAAGATAAGCGCTTCCGCGTCGGTGCGCGATTTGCGCGCAATCGCACGTGGACGCGCGGGAAGGTCACACTGGAACACGGTATCCAAGAGGGGCGACGCGCGGAAACCCGGCCGCAGGTCGCGGTGATCGGCGGTTCCGCATCGGGCTTTTTCACGGCGTCGCTCCTCGCGCGGGCCGGCTGCGCGGTGGAGGTTCTCGAGCGTTCCGACCAGCTCGATCCCGCGCCGCGGACGCTCATCGTCACGAATCACATGCGCAGCCTGCTGGGCCGGGTGGGCGACGGCGCGGTGGTCAACGAAATTCGCAAGTTTGAACTCTTCACCGACGGCCGCAGCGCGCAAGTTCCCCTGAACAAACCGGACCTGATCATCGAGCGGTCGCGGCTCATCCGCGATCTCGCCGGGGACGCGCAAAGCCACGGCGCGAAGGTTTCCTTCGGCAATCGCTTCGTGGGCCTGCAAAGCAACGGCAACGGATTGCGCGTCAGCGTCGAGCGCGCCCCCGAAGCGCGCGCGGAAGAGTTGCACGCTGACGTGGTCGTCGGCGCCGACGGTGCGCTCTCGCGCGTCGCGCAAAGCGCCGGGTGGCCGCGACAGCCTACCGTTCCGCTCGTTCAGGCCATCGTGCGCGTGCCCTCGGACATGTCTCCGAACACGGTGCGCGTCTGGTTTGTCCCCGACGACACGCCGTACTTCTACTGGCTGATTCCGGAGTCGAGCGAGCGCGCGGTTCTCGGCCTGATCGGCGAGGACGGTCAGGAGACCCGCCAGCACCTCGAGCGCTTCATGGAGAAGCGCGGATTCACGCCGCTCGGATATCAGGGCGCGCGCATTCCGGTGTACGAGCGCTGGACGCCCGTCGAGCGCCGCGTGGGCGCGGGGCGCGTGTTCCTGGTGGGCGATGCCGCGGGGCAGGTGAAAGTCTCGACGGTCGGCGGGATCGTCACCGGATTTCGCGGCGCGATCGGGGTCAGCGATGCCATCGTGAACGGCGGCGAAAGCCGGGAGCTGCGTTCCCTCCGCCGCGAGCTCGATCTGCACCTGCTCATTCGCAAGACGATTCATCGATTCAAGCAGGCCGACTACAGCCGCCTCGTTGACCTGATGAACGACTCGACGCGCCAATCGCTCAGCCAGTACACGCGTGACGAAGCCTCGCGCGTGCTCTGGAATATCGCCCTTAGCCAGCCGCGGCTTCTGCTGCTCGCGCTACGCGGGCTGCTCTCCGGCGGATCGATCCTGCCCAAGAATCGCGGTTAAGGCCTCATGTGGTGAGCTTGCTGAGACAGCGTGCGAGGCGCCTCTGTGTCTTGACGGTGGCTTCCGACCCCAGTTCACACTTCCCAAAACCCCGTTTGTGGACCGCCTCCGTCTATGTTGCCCGATGCTCTACCGCGGGACTTGATAGGGGAACTCCCAAGCTATCTGATTAACTCGACGCTCTTGTTTTCCCTTCGCTGCCTTTGAGGGGGCGTCACTCTTCTGGGAAGTCCCACTCAGGCCAGCGTTGCTGCTTGGAGCGTCGTCGAGCCAAATGAACACGTGACCCTCGCCCTTTAGATCTCGTTCGAGCAGGCCGCCCTTCCACGACAGAAGTACGCTACCCTGATCCGTTCCCCAGCTTACTTGGAATGGCCTGCCGTTGAGCCGTTCCAACTCACTGTACGATGTTCCCAACGAAATACCGTGGACGGCGTGCCAATGACTCGTTTTGCCAGAAATCGTTACTCGGCTGGGGTTTGATTTCTTGTCGTGATCTTGCCAGAGGATCTCGACTGTGCGCTTCGGATCGTTCGGAAATAGCACCGTTGCCGTCTCCGTGGCGCCCTCGCCTACGTTCACGTCCCGATCTGTAACATCCTCGGCACCGTACAATCGCACCAAGTCTTGGCGGGTCGTGCGGGCATTGATCGATCCCTTTTCCCCATTGGTCAGGATCAGCCAAGGGTCTGCCTCCTCTTGCACTGAAGGCAGGCTCGGTAGCACTACGAAAACCGCAGCCAACCAAAAAAGAAGATATGTGTTGTGCATGGAAGCTGCGTTTCGGTTCATGAAAGCCCTGTGACTCCTCTTCGAGTTTACTGCGGTGATTCTCCCAGAAAGCACTGTCACTAGGGTAATTACTTTCGAGACGAGGAAATGGTGCCTGGTGGGCCGGGTAATTGTTGAAAACAGGCGTTAGCAGCTCATTGAGAATTGCACCGGATCCGGCTCGACTGCCAGACTTGATCGGAAATACCGGGCCTGAAGTCCGGTTTCTGGGAAGTTAGCTGCAATTCAAGTCATATGAAGATGTACTCGGAAGTCGCAGCACGAACGGACCCAAACGGCGCTCCGAAAATTTAGCGCTTCAAACCGGGGAATCAAAACCGTCCCTTCCAGATCCGTATACCATGGACGCGCACATGTTCCGCGAGTAGACTTCGTCACGCTGCCGATTCCAGTGGTACGAACATGGGTTTCACGTGAACATCCTGGGCCTTTCCGGCCTCGCTCATGATTCCGCCGCGGCGTTATTGTCCGACTCCGGCATCGTGGCCGCGATGGAGGAGAGCAAGCTCGTGCGCAGGCGCACGGCGGCGGGCATCCCGCGGGAAGCGATTCGCTTCTGCCTCGAGCGCGCCGGCACGGGCTGGAGCGGCATTGAATGCGTGGCCGTGGCCAGCCGGCCCGTGCGCACGTGGGTGCGGCACGCGTGGATGCGGGCGAAGCTGACGCCCTTCGCGCCTGTGCCGAGCGGATACTATCAGACGAAGGCGCTCGGCGAGCTGGGGCGCGAGCTCAACAACGGGCGGCTGCTGGAAATGCTGGGCGAGTCCCAGCATCTCAAGGTCGTTCATCTCGAGCACCACCTCTGCCATGCCGCGAGCGCGTTCTATGCCTCCGACGCCGACCGCGCGCTCGTGCTCACGCTGGATGAGCAGGGCGACGGCCGCTCCGGCTCGATCGCGCTCGGCGAAGGCAATCGCCTGCGCGTTCTCGAATCGATCCCCTTTCCGCATTCGCCCGCGTGGATTTTTTCACAGATCACGGACCTGATCGGCTTCACGCCGCACGCCGACGAGCACAAGACGCAGTGGCTGGGCCTCGAGGGCGAGCCTGCGTTCGAGGGGATTTTCCTCGAGATGCTGCGGCGCGCGCCGGGCAAATTGCCGCGCCTCGCGACGCGCTACTTTAACGCGGGCCTCGCGGGGCACATCGCATTCTCGCCGAAATTTTACCGGGCCGTCGGCGTCGACCCGGCGATCGGAAAGGCGGCGGAAACGGGCTCGCCGCGCGCGCCGATTCCGGAGCCGCTGCGCAAGCAACTGGCGGCCAGCGCGCAGCAGGCCTGCTGCACGGTCGCGGCGGAAATTGCGGAGGCCTATCGCAAGAAGACGGGCGCGAAATCGCTGTGCCTGGCGGGCGGGCTATTTCTGAATCCGGTCATCGCGTCGCACGTGGAGCGAAACACCGGTTTTGAAAGTGTGTTCGTTCAGCCCGCCGCGGGAAACGAAGGCGCCGCGCTCGGCGCCGCGTGGTACGTGCGCCACCACATGCAGAAAAAACCGCGCCGGCCCGCGATCGAAAAACTCGATTGGGGGCCGAGCTACACGAACCAGGAAATCAAGCAGGTTCTCGACAACTGCAAGGCGCGCTACCGGTTTCACGTGGCCGACGAGCAGAACCTGGAAGAGACCATCCAGTTGCTCGTTGCGGGAAAAATCGTGGGATGGTTCCACGGCGCGGCGGAGTTCGGCCCGCGCGCCCTCGGCAATCGCAGCCTGGTGGCTTCGCCCTGGGCGCCTTACGTGAAGGAAAACCTGAATGAATTTGTGAAGCATCGCGAAGCGTTCCGCCCGTTTGCCATTTCCGTTCCCGCCGAACGCGCCGCGGAATTTTTCGACTATTCGCCGTCGGCACGGTTCATGGCCACTCTGGGAATTACCGAGCCCGAAGCGACCCGGCTGCTGGAAGGATTCCTTCTTCCCGGCGGGCGCGTCCGGTTGCACGTGGTCGAGCGGGCGGCCAACCCGCTGCTGTGGAGCCTGCTCGAGCGCTTCGGCAAATTCGCTCCCGCGCCCATGCTGGTGAATACCTCCTTCAACCTGTTCGGAGAGCCGCTCGTCGTTTCTCCGCGCGACGCCATCCGCAGCTACTACTGTTCGGGAGTTGACGCTCTCGTCATCGGCAGCTTCTCGCTGGCCAAAACGTGATCAGGTGTTTCTGATGCGCTACTCACGGCATTTTCGCCTTTGTTTGACCTGCCGGATGGGTGAAAATATCCCTGCTCCTTCGGTCGTGGTGTGCATCAGCAGTAAGAGCTGAAAAAGGGAGAGTTCAAGTGAAACTAGCCGTCATAGGCTGCGGGTACGTGGGACTGGTGTCCGGCGCCTGCCTGGCCGAAGCAGGGCACGAAGTCATCGCGACGGACAACGATCAGTCGCGAATTGCGGCGCTCCAGACCGGGAAAATTCCCATCTACGAACCAAACCTGGACAAGGTGCTGGCCAGCGTCGTCTGGGAAGCCCGCATGCGATTTACGGCCGATGGCGCGGAGGCCGTGCGCGAGGCTGACGTCGTATTCATCTGCGTGGGAACGCCGCCGACCGAATCGGGCGAAGCCGACCTTTCAGCGATCGACAACGTGGCGCGGATGATCGCGAAGGAATCGCGCACGACGAAGCTCGTGATCGAAAAGAGCACCGTCCCGGCGCAGACCGGCGAGCAGCTGAAACGGGCGCTCGAAGTCTATTCGGCCAATCGGGGGTTGAAGTTCCGCGTGGCGTCCAATCCCGAGTTCTTGCGCGAAGGCACGGCGGTCGAGGACTTCTTTCACCCGGATCGGATCGTGATCGGCGTGGAGGAGAAAGCGAGCGAGGAGCAGTTGCGCGAGCTCTACCGGCCGATCCTCGAAGGGCGATTCCGCTGCCCGGTGCACCAGCCGAACTGCCCGCCCGCGGCTACGCCGGAATTCGTCGTGACCACGATCGCGAGCGCCGAGCTAATCAAGCACGCTTCCAACTCTTTCCTGGGACTGAAAATTTCCTATGCCAACGTCCTCGCGGATTTGTGCGAGCGGCTCGGCGGCAACGTCGAGGAAGTGACCCGCGCCGTGGGCCTCGATCCGCGGATCGGCGGCCAATTCCTGAAGGCCGGGCTCGGTTTCGGCGGGTTCTGCTTGCCGAAGGATATTCAGGCCTTCATCAAGCTGGCCGATCGCGCGGGCGTGGATTTCGGACTCCTGAAGGAAGCCGAGCGCGTGAACAAGCAGCGCGTCGATCGCCTGATGGACAAACTGAAAAAGGCGCTCTGGGTCATGAAGGGAAAACGGATCGGCGTGCTGGGAATCGCGTTCAAGCCGAACACGGACGACATTCGCCTCGCACCCGCCATCGAAGTGATCCGCCGTCTGCTGGCCGAAGGCTGCGAGGTTCGCGCAACCGATCCCGAAGCGATGGAGCGCGCGCGCGCCGTCTTTCCAAATATTCTCTACAGCGCGGACCCGTACGAAGTGACGCGAGAGTCGGACGCGTTGCTGGTGCTGACGGAATGGGAGCAGTTCCGAAGGCTCGACTGGAAGCGCGTTCGGGAAGACATGGCTCGCCCACTGGTGATCGATGCGCGCAACATGTTGCGCCCCGCGGAAATGAGGGACCTCGGCTTCGAGTACATGAGCTTCGGCCGGCCCGATACGGTCGCCGTAACGGTCGGCCAGTAGCCCGCATTTCAGTTGGGATGATTGACGCGCGCCCGTGGGCGAATTCTAGGTAGCTCGCGCTTCCGCGAACTGCTTCTTGAACGATTCCAGCGTCAACCGCAAACCTTCTTCCAGATTTACTTTTGGTTCCCATCCCAGCAGGCGCCGCGCCTTGGAAATGTCGGGGCAGCGCTGCTTGGGGTCGTCCTGCGGCAGCGGCTCGAAAATGATTGGGGTGGAGACGGCCAGCAGTTCGCGAACGCGCTCCGCGAATTCCAGGATCGTGATCTCGTGCGGGTTGCCGATGTTGGTCGGTTCGTGCTCGTCGGACATCATCAGGCGGTAGATGCCGTCAATCAGATCGGAGACGTAGCAGAAGCTCCGCGTCTGCTTTCCCGTGCCGTACACGGTGATTGGCTGGCCGGTGAGCGCTTGATGAACGAAATTCGGGAGGGCGCGGCCGTCGTTCAAGCGCATGCGCGGGCCGTAGGTATTGAAGATGCGGACGATGTGCGTGTCCAGGCCCTTAGCGCGGTGATAGGCCATCACCATGGCTTCGGCGAAGCGCTTGGCCTCGTCGTAGACGCCGCGCGGTCCGACTGTGTTTACATTGCCCCAGTAGGTTTCCGGCTGCGGGCTGACGTGCGGGTCGCCGTAGCATTCCGACGTGGACGCGAGAAAATATTTGGCTTTCTTGGCGAGCGCGAGGCCCAGCGTGTTATGCGTGCCGAGCGACCCTACCTTCAAAGTTTGGATCGGGAGTTTCAGATAGTCGACGGGACTCGCGGGCGACGCGAAATGCAGAACGTAGTCCACGGGTCCCGGGACATCGATGAATTTCGTGACGTCGTGCTGGACCATCCGGAAGCGGGCGTGGTGCCCCTCGAGATGGCGCAAGTTGGCGGCGGTTCCCGTGACCAGATTGTCGATGGAAAGGACTTCCCACCCGCGATCGATGAGAAGGTCGCACAGATGCGAGCCCAGGAATCCCGCGCCGCCCGTGACTACCGCGCGCACTGAGCCCGCCTTTCCGCCCCTAAATCAACCTGGGAATTGAGCTTCTTCATGGTTCCGTTCCGTCCGCCCTCACGCGTTCGATACGCGCCGTCCCGGCCTGCGCCGGGTTTTGGCACAAAGTTACAATATCTGAGAAATTGGCTCTTTGAAACAGCCACCGGGCACGGGTGAAGCGAAGGAGTGACGCTTCAGCACAAGAGGGCGTCTGAGAAATCATGTCGAAACCCGAGTGCGCTCCGATTGACCGGATATGTTCACCGGGTTAGGATGCCCCGTCTGCGCGACGAATTCGTCGCGCAAGAGACTTTCTCGCGGCCTATTCAACAGGATGGAATGCCACGGTGAGGCGGAATTTTGACGGCGTCTAGATTGGGACCAGCTCGCTGGCTGATTCTTGGCGCGACCTTGTTGATCGTCGCGGGCTGCGCCACGGTGTTTCTGGGCGTCGGCCGATGGCTGGTCATCGATGACCCGCTCGTCCACTCGGACGTGATCGTCGTTTTGAGCGGACGCCTTCCCGAGCGCGCCGTGGAAGCGGCGCGGCTGTATAAAGCCGGCTACGGCGACCAGGTTTGGATCTCCCCTCCGCCTTCCCCCGCCGAAGAGTTGAAGGCCATGCACATCGCGTTCATCGGCGAGGATTTCTACAACGAAAAGGTTCTGATCGCTAAGGGGGTTCCGCCGGATTCGATCCGCATCCTGGATCACCCGGACGTGAATACGGAGGCCGAGGTTCATCAGGTTGCGGACGATCTCCGCCAGGCGCAGTTGCATTCGGCGATCATCGTGACGTCCAAGCCACACACGCGCCGCGTGCGCACGATCTGGCGAAAGCTCGTCGGTTCCGAACCGCGCATGATTGTGCGGCATCCGGACGATGATATGTACGACGGCGCGCACTGGTGGCGCCATACGCGCGACGGGCTTGACGTGATGCGCGAAACGCTGGGCTTGCTCAATGCCTGGGCGGGATTCCCGGCGCGCCCGAACGGGAACTGAAATGCCGGCGCGCCCACGCAAATCGAACGCCGTTGCGCAGCAGATTATTCCGCTTCTTCTCCTGGGAATCGGCCTCGTCTCAACGAACAACTCGGTGACATTTCTAAACGAGGAGGCCACGACTCTCGGCGCGGCGGTGAATCCGCTGCGCACGCTGATTGCACAGTCGGTTCACGGGACCGCGGCCGCCGGATTCCACCCGCTTTTTGACTCCATTCTGCATTTCTGGCTGCAAGCGACCGGAGGGAACTTCGACTATTTGCGCCTTCCGTCCGCCCTGTTTTTCCTCGCAGGACTCCTGCTTCTTGGCCGGGCCGCGCGGCGTTTTACGCCTGGCGGCACCGGGTTGGCCGTCATCTGGCTCGGGGTGCTTTGGCCCTTCAGCTTTCATTTCGCGCGTTTGGCGACATCGTACTCATTTTCATTTTTTCTTGTTTCCGCGCTCACGCTCTCCTATCTCGAATATCTCGAGGATCGTACGCGGCGGCGCGGGGTGGTATCGCTTGTCTTCTGCGTCGCGCTAATTTGGACAACCTACTGGGGCTGGGCGATCCTCGCTTGCCTCGTGCTGGATCAAATCGCGCGTGGGCGCGCAAAGGAAGCGACGGCGAGGGTCAACGCCCTGGTGCTGGCCGTTGTGATTCTCGGCTTGTGTTTTGTTCCGTGTTTTTCGACCCTGCGATCGTCGATCGCTCGCATGATGAATCTCCGCCCGGGTATTCGGGCGATTCTGGCGAGCGCTGGACTGAATGTGTTTTCGTTTTTCGTGAGCAGCTCGGTCGCGCCCTGGTATTGGCGGCTGAGCATTCCGGTTGGAATCGTGATTGTCGTCGGCGCGGTGCTCGCGGCGCGGTGGCTCCCGCGGGCTGCGCGACGATTTCTGGTTTACGCGGTGTGTGTGCTGGCGCTGATGGCTCTCACAGGAGCCCTGCAGGCCGGGAACCTGTTTGTGCTCGCTCCATGGGTCTTGTTGCCGTTCGGGATCGTCATTGAAACGGAGAAGCCGCGCTGGGCCACGTTTGCGCTCGCGGCGGCGCTTCTCGGCATCGGCGTGGCAGGCTGGTACGGAATCTACGCAAAGCGATTCTACTCCGACCCCCAATTCATCGAGCCCTGGCAGGAGATCGCGGCCGACGCCGCGGTCAAGATCGCGAACGGCGCGACGGTCATCTCCGACCAGCCCGCGTTTCTTTTCTATCTGACCTATGACCTGCATGCGCCCAGGGAAAACCGGCCGTGGAGATTCGAAGGCTTGCTGCCCGATGCGGTGAAACATCCCCAGGTGTTTTCTCCCGAGGGCTGGCTAAGCGCGCAGCGTCCGGCAAATCGGAAAATCGTGCTGGTTCGAAGCGCGCGGGAGCCTGGCGACGACGCGCCAGTTGACCAGGCGGCGCGGGAATTGGACGCTTCGTGCGGTTCCATATCCTCCCGTCTGCGCGTCAGGGACGAAGGCTACGCCTGGAAGCACCGATTCCTGCCCCAACTGCGTGCCCCCCTTTGGCGTATCGAGATCCGCGAATACGATTGCGATTCCTCGAATTCCAGGCAGATTTACCGCATCCCGCCGCAATAATCCGTGTTCAATACAGTGGATAGGGAGTTGGCGAGGGTGCCGGAATTGGTAGTACGGCCGGACCATTGCCTGAACCGTTCGCCTACCCCAAACTGGTAGCGAGGAGAGCCTAGGTGCTGGCCGTAGTGATATTTGGCTTATCGGCCATCGCGTTCAGGGATTTCGCGGGCGCCTATTGGCGTGCCGTATCGGCAAGCAGCTCTTAGGTTCAAACCTGGGGCGAAAGCCCCGGCTTTGACGCTCTCTCGTAGTACTTGAGGAGCAAGGATTTAGTACCAGCTGGCCATTGTTCGGGGCAGTTGAATCGACGAAACTGAAGGCCTGAGGGTAGACTAGCATGGTAGCGGTGATCATATTCGCGGTTTCAATCGTCGCGCTGGCCCAGTTTGGGCTTTACTACTGGCGCGCGACGATCTCGGGAATTGCCGCTCAGGCAATTTCGGACCGCATCCGTGTGGCTGCCGGGATTGCCCATACCACGATCGGCGCTCAGGACTTCCATAACATTCTTGTTTTAAACAACCTATCTCCGGATCTCCGCGGCCCGAACGGGAACTTCCGGACCATCCGCGCTTACTACGCCATGCTGGAGAAGCTTGGCGGCCTCGTTCCCGGTATTTCCCGGTGGGCGGAGGCTGAAATGGCGACGTGCTCCCGCTACGTCGCGGTTCTGATGGATCAGCACCTTGAGCGCAACATCGCCTGCGCAGCCCAAGTGCGCGGAATCTAACTTCCCAACACCAGCTTCATTCATTTCTGGAATTAATCCCAGCAGAACAGCTTAGTAGGCCCAGCGAAGAAGTACCGCTCCGGAAGTGTATCCAGCTCCTACGGCAACCAGCAAAACGAGATCGCCCTTTTTGATGCGCCCTTGTTCCACGGCGTCGCGCAGGCCCAGGGGTATCGTGCCCGCTGTCGTGTTGCCGTAGCGATCGATATTGACCATCACTCGCGCGTCATCCACGCCAAGCCGCTCCTGCATCGCGCGAATGATCCGCAGGTTGGCCTGATGGGGCACGACCAGCGCGAGATCCTCGCTGGCGAATCCATTTCGCTCGAGCATTTCACAGGCAAGATCGGCCATGCGGCGGACAGCGTATTTGAAGACCTGCGCGCCCTCCTGACGGACGTAGTGCATGCGCTGGTCGACCGTTTCGTGAGAGGCGGGATGGAGCGAGCCGCCGGCCGGCATGAAGAGGTATTTCCCTCCCGAGCCGTCGACGTCGTGAACGAAATCGAGAACGCCGTCCTCGCCGTTTTCCACGGGCTCCAGCAGCACGGCGCCCGCGCCGTCTCCAAAGAGCACGCACGTCGTGCGGTCCTTGTAGTCCAGAATCGACGTCATGACGTCGCTGCCGATCGCCAGCGCTTTCTTGTGAGTGCCGGCGCCCACGAATTGGGCGCCGACCGTCAGCGCGTAGAGAAATCCGGAGCATGCCGCCGAGAGGTCAAATCCCCAGGCGCCCGTGGCGCCCAGGTTGTTTTGCACGAGGCAGGCGGTAGCCGGAAACATCATGTCTGGCGTGACGCTGGCGACCACGATCAAGTCGATTTCAGTAGCGGCAATTTTTCGCGCACAGAGCAGTTGGCGCGCGGCGGCCGTCGCTAGGTCCGATGCACCCACGCCCTTATCAGCCACGTGGCGTTCGCGAATGCCGGTGCGCTCGCGAATCCAGGCATCGTCCGTGTCCACAACCTTTGCCATGTCGGCATTGGTCATGACGCGCGGCGGCACGTACCCGCTCACACCAGTAATTTTGGCTGCGATACGTCTGGACATTGCGTCTCCGTACGGCTGGTTGGCGCCCCGGCAAGAAGAAGCGCGATTCTACGCAATCGACGGCGGCGAAACAAGTGCGGCCCGCCCGAGCTCGTTCGAGTCTGACACAGCCAACTAGAGTGCAATCGCGTGGAGAGGCGCCGACGGACGCGTTCCGGTTAGCGTACCGGTTCCGGTTCGGGCGCGTTGGCGGGGTTCAGAATCAAGGGAGTTGGCAGTTCGCGGAGGCGGGAGATGAAAACTTGCACCAGCTCGGGATCGAATTGTGCGTTGCCGCAACGGGAGAGCTCGGAAAACGCTTCTTCCGGAGTGCGCGCTTTCTTGTAGGTCCGCTCGGACGTGATCGTGTCATAGGCGTCGGCGATGGCGATGATACGCGCGCCCATGGGGATGTGTTTTCCGGCAAGGCCTTTGGGGTAGCCCGAGCCGTCATAGAATTCATGATGGTGAGCGACCATCTCTCGGATCGTTTCGGTACCCCGCAGCGGCTCGAGCAGCTTGGAGCCATACTCGACGTGGCGCTTCATCGCTTCCCATTCGTCGGGATTGAGCGGGCCGTTCTTGTTCAGAATCGACTCCATGATGCCGACCTTGCCTACGTCGTGCAGCATGCCGCCCAGGCGCACTTCCTCAATCTCATGGTTCTTCAAGCCGATGGCCTCGGCGATCAGAACCGCGTAGCAGGAAACCTTGTGCGAATGTCCCTGCGTGAATTGATCTTTGGAATCGACGGCGAGCGCCAAGGACGTCAGGGTGTCCATGACGATGGCCGGAAGCGGTTCATAGGAATCTTTGCTTGACGCTTCGATCGGGACGCTGAATCCCTTGCGCCTCCCTCCGGATTCCGTCTCCGAGAGTGAGCGGGCAAACTGCTCGACGCGGCTGTAGATTTCCACAAAGGCGTCGGGTCCGGTGGAGAAGAGGCGCTTGAGCGTGACGCCCAGATAGGCGTCGAGCACGTCGCGCTTCCACTGCCGGGATGTTTCCGAATTGAATTGGTCCGCCGTGGAGACCGCGTTGCCGCCCTGATGCTTCGAGAGATACATGGAAGCGTCGGCGACCTGGATCAACTCCTGCGGAGTCGAGCCGTTCAGCGGAAACGTGGCGACGCCAAAGCTCGAGGTGACATTTTTCTCGCGCAGAACCGAATCGGAGCAAATCCACGAGCGCAGCTTCGAGGCCAGTTGATGGGCCTGCCCTCCGTCCGTTTCGGGCATCAGGATGATGAACTCATCGCCGCCGTAGCGCGCCACGACATCCGAACGCCGGCAGTTCAGTTCCAGCAAGTGGGCCACGCGCTGCAGCAGAAGGTCGCCGTCCAGATGTCCGTAAAAATCGTTGACGAACTTGAACCGGTCGAGGTCCAGGAGCACAACCGAGAAGGACCGCCCCGCGCGGGTCGAGCGCTTCCATTCGCCGGAGAGCGCTTCCATGAAGAAGCGGTGCGTTTTGAGGCCGGTCATGCCGTCGGTGATGGCCTGCTCCTGCGCTTTCTGGAAGGTCAGGGCGTTGTGGAGCGCGCCCGAGATCAAATCGGCCAGCGTTCCCAGGAAGAGAACTTCTTCCTGCGGGAAGTCTGCGGTCTTGTCGGTCTCCACGTACAAGACGCCGTGCAACTGGTCGGCATAGACGATGGGCAGAGCGATCGCGGAATCGGAACCGTCAAGAACGGGTTCGCCGGTGGTGTGCTGCCCGTCATAGGAGACGACGGCCATTTGCCCGGTGCGCGCGACGCGCCCGACGACGTTGCCATCCAGACCCAGACGGCGGCCGACCGCGCCCTTGCGCTTTCCGGCTTCCGCCTGAATCACAATTTCCTTGGAGGAATAGTCCAACAGTCCGATACCGATGTGGGAGTAGTCAAGAGCCTGATCGAGTTCCTCCGCAATCTTGGCCAGCATCTCATCCGGATTGAGAGTCGTGATGATGTTGCGCGAAATGTTGTTGAAGAGTGCGAGGCGGCGCGATTTCATGCGCTCTTCGCGGAAAAGGCGCGCATTTTCGAGCGCGATGACTAGTTCGCTCGCCAGCACGCGCATCATTTCGAGATGGCCCTCGTCGAGAGCTTGCTCCTGAGGGCTCTGCAGGATCATCGCGCCAATCGCCCGCTCGTACAGAAGCAGCGGGACGCCGCAAAAGCTTCCGTCGACCGATTTCAGGGGCTCAAGGCCGAGCTTTTTCAGTTGCTCAGCCTGATTCTCGCGAACCAGAATCGGCTGCCGCGTCCTCATCAGGTATTCGATGGTGTAGTTTCCGCCGAAGGGCCGCGACCTCTTGGGCATGACTTCGCCGTCGCGAACCTCGACTTCATACTTGATCTGGTTGCGGGCATTGTCGTGAAGCGCGACGCAGAACTGACTCACGTCGAACAGGCGCTTGATCTCGTTCAGGATGTTCTCGAAGATCGCTTCGGGCTCAAGAGTGGAGCTCAGCGCCCGGCCGATCTCATTCAGCAAATGTAGCTCTTGCGTGCGGCGCGCAGCCTGCTGAACGAGGTAGCTGTTTTCGACGGCCATTCCGATCTGGTGGCCCAACGCCAGCAAGAGGCGCAGCTCGGCCGCCGAAAACTTCCGCACGTCCGGGCTGCCGAGGAACAGCACGCCGAACGCCTGCTCCTTGGCCTGCAGGCTGATTCCCACTACCGTGCGCAGCCGCTGGCTCATGGCCAATTGCCGGAAACGCCGAAACGCTTCCTCGCCTTCCAGAGCCGCCCACGACGAATCGCGTCCGAGATCGCGCAAAACTACCAGGCCGCCGAGACGCGAGACCATGTCCACCAGGTGATCGTCCAGGCCTTCTTCCTGCGCGATGGCGCAGAAATTTTCGGCGAGGCCGACGGCGACGACCGAAGTCGGGCCCTCCGCGTGGCCGTGGTGCATGAAGAGCGCGCCGGCCGGCATGCGCACCACGCTCAGGACGCGCTCGAGCGCGTGCGAGAGCATCTGTTGAATTTCCGGCCCGACAAAACTCGAGGTGGCAAGATTGACGTTGGAGAGCGCCAGCATGTTCTGCTCGACGCGGCGCTTCTCCTCTTCGTACAGGCCCATCACCATCAGCGCGGCGGCGAAGAGCTGAGGCAGAAGTTCCAGCGCGCGCAGCGAGCCGGCAAGGCGCGAAGTCAGCAGCGTTTCGCCGACAAGAATCGCGCTCCAACTGAGGAACGATCCGGCCAGGAGCAGGTCCGCAAACGTTTCGTGCCGCTGGCTCACTTTGTAGAAAATCCAGGCCACTCCGGCAAGCACCACGGCGACGCCAAGCTGCGGCGAAACCGGAATCGCGTGCAGATAAAAGGCCGCGGACCATACGGCAAAAACGCCCCCGGCGGCGATTTGCGGGCGAACCCATGGCTCGGAACTGGTGTAGACCTGAGCCGTGCTGAAGAACAGCAGCGCGGCGCCCGCCAGCAGCCATTGGTTGACGGCTCCCTGCCAGGGCGCGACAGAAGTCCACGGCTCGAGGGCGGGGCTAAGGTAATGCAGAGCGAGCAGGCACCAGCCGGCGCTCCAGAGCATGAGGTATGCCTGGCGCCGCAAACTGTGCATGTACGCAAAGAATCCCGATGTCAGCGCCGATGCCGCCAACAGCGTGATGGCAATGATGCTTTCCGAAGTCATCAAATCAAGGGCGTCGCCTGGGCCGCATCGAACACGTCACCGAGCAAGCGCCGCGAATCGCGATTCGTGAAAATCGCTTAAAAAAGCAACGTGCGCGCGCACCGCCACTCGGTTCGGAAGGAATCCACACCGCCTGCACTCGGCTTGGACGGATTTACGGAACACCGTGAAAAAACACCAATCCGCAAATTCTCCCTTCTTTTTCGACTATAGGGACGGATTTTTAGGGGGTCAAGGGTACGGGGGTACCAGCCAGGAAACAAGGCACTTGAGGCATGGGACACACGGTTTTGGAACTTGGAATTGACGTGTGGCCCGTTTCGCAGCGCCGGATTTGTTGGTGCCCCAGCGACTCGCGTTCCTGGATCGGTTCGGCTAAGATGAAGTGTTTTTTCAGTCATCCGAGAGGCTGTCAAGCGGCATGTCAACGAATTCGAGCGGTACCGGGAACGAGATTCGCGTTCGGTTTGCGCCTTCGCCAACGGGCTACTTGCACGTCGGGGGCGCGCGCACGGCGCTGTTTAACTGGCTCTTTGCGCGCGGCCGGGGCGGCACGATGGTCCTGCGCATCGAAGATACCGACGTGGAGCGCAACAAGCCGGAACTGGTCGAAGGAATTCTCGACGGGCTGCGCTGGCTGGGCGTGGATTGGGACGAAGGACCGTATTTCCAGTCGCAGCGGCTGGACATGCATCGCGAGGCGGCGCTGAAGCTGGCGGCTTCCGGCGCGGCGTATTTTTGCGATTGTCCGCCTGAGAAATATGCCGGCGGCGATGCCGCTGAGGAGACCGAAGACGCGAAGAAAGAACAGGGCCCGCGCCGCATTACGCGCTGCGCGTGCCGCGAAGGCAAGGCGGGACTCAGCGCGGACAACGCCGCGATTCGATTTCGCGTGCCGCTCGGAACGGTGACGCGATTCGACGACGCGGTGTTCGGCCCGCGCGAAGTGTCGAGTGACGAGATCGAGGATTTCGTATTGTTGCGCTCGCCCAAAGAGGGACAGGCGCGCGGCCTGCCGACGTATCAACTGAGCGTGGTAGTGGATGATATCGACATGCGGATCACGCACGTGATTCGCGGCTCCGATCACATCTCGAACACGCCGAAGCAGGCGCTGCTCTATCGCGCGCTGTGCGCGACACCGCCGGTATTTGCGCACGTCCCGCTGATTCTGGGGCCGGATCGCACGCGGCTTTCCAAGCGCCACGGCGCAACGAGCGTGGGATCGTATCGCGACGAGGGATTTCTTCCCGAGGCGTTCCGGAATTTCCTGGCGCTGCTGGGATGGTCGTCCAGCAATGAAGAGTTCATGCGGACGCCAGAAATCGTGGGCAAATTTTCGCTCGAGGGCGTGAGCCGCACCAATGCCGTCTTCGACCGGCCGAAACTGGAATGGTTCAACACGCAGTATTTGCAGAGGCTGCCGATCGACGAACTGCTGCCTTTCATCCAGGGAGAGCTGGAGCGCTCCAAATTGTGGCAGCCCGAATGGGCCGGCGAAAAGCGGGAGTGGTTCGCCAAAACCGTGGATTTGCTGCGCCCGCGCACGCGGCTGTTGCCGGACTTTTCCACGTGGGCCCGCGCGTTTTTCAGCGACTCGTTTGAAATCGATCCGGCGGCGCGCGAAAAATTCTGGAAGGACGAGCGCCTCGGCGGGATGCTGGCCAAACTCGCGGACGCGCTGGCGGCGCTGCCTACCTGGGAGCACGACCCGTGCGACCACGCGCTGCGCGAGCTTGCCGCGGCGGAGGGCGTGAAGGCGGGCCTGCTGATCAACGCGACGCGCGTCGCGATCGTCGGACAGGCCGTGGCGCCGCCGCTCTTTGAGACGATGGTCGTGCTCGGGCAGGCGCGGACTGTCAACCGGCTGGGCCGCGCGGTGGAATTGCTTGGCGCGCGCTGACCGCTTCTGAATTAAGTCCCGCGAAACTATTGCTGTGAGGGTGCTTTCCCGGAGGGAGCCGAAGAGAAAATCTCCGGGTGGGCCGGATGTGGCGGCGTGTCCACCGCGGCGATTTCGAGGTCGGCGGTGAGCTGCACCTTGGTGGGCGGCAGGCACGCATCCTGATTGCAGGCCTGATAGCCGACCGTGAGCGGCAGTTTTTGTGGGCCGATCGGAGCGGATTCATTCGCACGCAATTTCATCATGACGGTGAACGAGCCTTCGTAGACGCGCAGCGGCATCGTTGAGAAGCGGAAGGCGCGCATCACGCCGCGCGGGTAGGTGCTCTCCACGATAAATATGCCCGGCAGGAGATCCGCAGTGATTTTCGTGGGGATCAGATAATCCTCGGACGGCTGGTGGGCGTTGACGTGAAAGCCCGGCGAAATTTTGGCGACGACGGCAATCTCAAACGCGCGGCCGCGCGGGACGGGCTGCAACGAAACGTAAGCCTGCGGCTGAAGCACGCTGGACGCGGCGGGCAGGTCGCCGTTCTGAGCCGACGCCCTCACCGCGAACACGGCCACGGCTACAAGCGCGGCTCGCGCGACGAATTGCGAGCCGCGGCGATACGACCGCGATGATTCGTTTTCAATTGTTTTTGTCATATCCACTTCGATTAGACCGTCACCGGGCTGCCGAGCTGCTCGCTGAGAATTCGGCCCATGAGCTGCATCAGCGTTTCGCCCGTCTTGTCCAGCACGAAGGTTCCCGCCGCGTCCGACCAGGCCAGCTTGAAGCTGGTGGTCAGCGCGGAAATCCAGATCTGCCGGACCGGCGTGTTCGGGCTGATGACGAAGCGTGTGCTTTCCGGCTCGTCAAATAGGACCTCGAGTTTTCCGCTTCCGCCTTCGACCTCGAATCCGTGCTCGTCGCCGGCATCCTGCAAGCGGCGGCGCAGCGATTCGAACGCGGCGTCGCAGCGTCTCTGAAATTCCTGTTCGTCCATAGCAGGGACAGATTACCGCGAAGCGCTACGCCGGGCAAGAAAGGTTGCTCGCCCTTAAGAAAGTAAGTTACTCGTAGCGGAGCGCGTCCACCGGGTCAAGGTGCGCAGCTTTGACGGCGGGATAGATGCCGAAGAAGAGGCCGACGGACATGGAGACGATCAGCGCCAGCAGCACAGCCCAGAGCGGCACCGTCGAGGGGACTCTTGGGAACACGACGTGAATCAGCAGGCTGATGCCGATGCCGATGATCACGCCGATGACACCGCCGGCACCCGTCAGCACAGTCGCTTCGGTCAGGAATTGCCAGATCACATCGCGGCGGCGCGCGCCGATCGCCTTTCGCACGCCGATTTCGCGCGTGCGCTGCGTGACGGACATGAGCATAATATTCATCACGCCCACGCCGCCGACGAGCAATCCAATCGAGCTGACCACCGCCGTGAGGAGCGCCACGGAACCCGTGATCTGCTTGAACTGATTGGCGATTTCCTCTGCGGATGACATCCCGAAATTATCGGGCGCTGAATAGGCCAAGCGGCGGGTGCGGCGCAGCACCGCGCGGATTTCGTCCTTCGCTTCGGCCATTCTTCCGGGGAACGCCTCAGCGCCGATGAAATGCTCGTCATTCTCGGGATGATGCTTGTGATACGTGTTGTAGGGCACAACCACCTGATTTTCGACGCGAGGATTCTGGAAGAGTTGCCCCTTGCGGTGCTCGAACACGCCGATGACGCGGTACGGAAACCCGTCGACGTAAATCATCTGGTCCACTGCATCGCCGTTTGGAAAGAACGCTTTGCCGAGGTCGTAGCCGATCACGGCGATGTCGGCGCTGTGCTGGTTTTCGGTCTCGGTGAAAAAGCGTCCGATGTAGGTCCTCGCCGTATAGACGTCGGGATAATAGATATCCGTGCCGGAATGGTCGAGGCCGCTGACTTCCTTGTCCTTGTAGCGCGCGGTGGTATTCGGCGGGCGGTTCAGGTCATACACGCGCTGGAAGACCGATGCGGACACTTCCTTTACGGCGGGGCACTGCTCGCGGATCGCCTGCGCGTCGGAGTACGCCAGGGGCTTGCGATTGCGTTCCTCCGCGGTTAGGCGCCCCGAGCTCAGACCCGGAGAGACTTTGAACACCCAAATCGTGTTCACGCCGTAGTCGTCCAGGTATGCAGTGACGTCGGCGTAGAAGCCGACAAGAATCGAGGCCACCGTGATCAGCGCGGTGATGCCGATCACCACGCCGAGCACGGTGAGCAGCGAGCGCACCTTGTTCTCCCGCAGCGTGTCGAGCGCCATTCTCGCGTTTTCGCCGAGCGCGATTCGCATGGATTCGCGGCCTCTCAGATTTCCTGGCGCAGAGCCTCAATGGGGCTGAGGTTCGCGGCCTTGCTTGCCGGATACAATCCAAAAAAGATGCCCACGGCGGTCGAGACGACGAGCGCAATGAGCACGGCGGAAATCGGAACATGCATTGGCACGGGCGTATTGGCCGCAATTGCGATCGCGAACCCATAGGCCAGAGCCACGCCGATCGCCCCGCCGACGGTGGACATGACCGCCGTCTCGGTGAGGAATTGCAGGAGAATATCGCCTCGGCGCGCGCCCAGCGATTTGCGCAGGCCGATTTCGCGCGTGCGCTCGGTCACCGTCGCGAGCATCACGTTCATGATCACCACGCCGCCGATGACCAGGAATACGGCGACGATCCCCACCATCGAAGCCGCCAGCGCTCCCGTGATGCGCTTGAACAGATCCACCAGCGAGCCGCCGTCGAGGATGCCGAAGTTGTCCAGATCGTTGGGATGCAGCCGGCGCCGCGCGCGCATCAGGGTCTGAAATTCCTCCTGCGTCCGCGCCATCCAGTCCGCGCCGCGCGTTTGCGCGTTGATGGCGAGGCTGGTCCTGCTTGTCTCGTAGTACTTGAGCCACGTCTCGATGGGGATGTAGACGTAGTTGTCCTGCGTCTGCCCCAGCACCGTGCCGATCGGCTGGCCCACGCCCACTACCTCGTACGGCCGACCGTCGATATCGAGCTCCTTGCCAATCGGGTCGATGCCCGGAAACAACTTGTCCGCAACGTCCGTCCCGATCAGCGCGACGAGCGACCGGTGCTCGTTGTCGGTGTCCGTGATATAGCGGCCCGACGCCGGCCCGTCCGTTTTCATGTCGCCGATATTCGCCGTCACGCCGTAGACGGTTGTGTCTTCGAGAGTCTGCCCATTCGTTTTGGTGCGGCCCAATTGATTGGCCTGGGCGCCGACGCGCAGGGCGAGCCTGGAATTATCTTTGAGGTAGATGTAATCGTCCCAGGTGATGGGCTTGTTTCGGCGGGTGGCCTTCACCAGTTCCGTCGCGTCGGTAATGATTGGAAAGCGGAGGACTAGGAAAACGTTCGCACCGAGGTTGGCGATGCGATTGGCGACGTATAGGTTCACGCCGGAGATCAGCGAGACCACCATGATCAGCGTGGAAACCGACAGCACGATCCCCAGCAGCATCAAGAACGAGCGCATCTTGTGCGCGCGCAGCGTTTCAAGCGCCACGCCGACGGGTTCGCGGAAATGATGAAGGCGAGGTTTCATGCGTCTCGCGCCACAAGCTTATTCTTTCATACGCGCGGGCGAAGGAGAAAGATTCATCTGCCGGGGGTGATTATCCCAGGGCCGGGGTGAGGTCTGTGTGGCTGAAATCCTGGCCCTTGAAGAGAATGGGTTCGCGCATCGCCTTGGCAAGAGCGTACGCGAAGCAGTCCCCGAAGTTCAGTTGCGCCGGATGCCGACTGCCCTTGCCGAAATCTCTGTACGCCTCGCGCGCAATTCGCGCTTGTTCGGAAGTGACTGCATCAATAATGAAGGAAGCCTCGTGAAAAAAATCGTCAAACCTCCTGCTGGCAATCGGATCTCTCGCTCCGTCGATCACTGCCGCAACCTCCACGTAGTTCGCTGCCGAAACGCGGCGAATTCGGGCACCTTCAATTGCATTGGTGAAAGCTTCCGCCTCAGGCTCGTCGCGAAGAATTGCAATGATCGCCGACGTGTCGACGATCACCGCGGCAACCCACGTTCGTCGTAAAGCAGGTCTGCATGGTCCGCCGAACGGAACGGTTCTTTGAGGTGGGCCGCACAGTCCTTTCCAATACGCATTAGTCGCTCGGCCAGACCGTCGCCCGCCGATTTCTGCACCCGCTCCAATCGCTCGCGGACAGCTTCTGTGACAGCCGTTGTGAGGCTCTCACCTGTCAGTTCGGAGAGTTTGTGGGCCAACTTCTGGGCCTCATCGTTCTTGATGTTCATCGCCATGGAGGTACCATTATACCATCCCCTTGTACCATTCTACCACAACTGAGTCCACTGATCCGCTTCTGCTTGCAATCTGAGCGAGAACATAAGGGGCGCCCGAGCGACTTTGGAGTGGTTACAGCAGGCCCTCGATGGCTTTGGAAATGTCGTCGTGATTGACCAGGCCGACGATGGTTCTTACCTTTTTGCCGTCGCGGCTGAAGAGCATGCTGGTGGGAAGGCCGAGGATGCCGCCGAACTTATCCGCAATGGCGTCGTTGCCGAGCAGGATGGGGTAGCTCATCGGGAGTTTCTGGCCGTCAACGTCGAACCGCTCTTTTTCGAGGAATGGCTCGATGGCTTTCTTGCCGTCTTCGTCCATGGAGACTCCCAGGAGCGTGAAGCCGCGCGGCCCGTACTTTTGCTGGAATTCGATCATCCACGGGATTTCGACTTTGCAGGGACCGCACCACGTAGCCCAGAAGTTCACGAGGACTACTCTGCCTTTGTAATCCTGAATCGTGACGTCCTTATCGTTCAAGTCTTTCAGCGTCACGGTGGGAGCGTCGGTTGGCTTGGCGGCCGCGCTCGAGGAAGGCGAGCCCGCCGCGGGAAATTTGTGATCGGCCCAGACCATGACGGCCAGCAACGCGATCACGCCCCCAGCGATGATGAGGCCTTTTTTCATTTCAACAGCCCTTCTAAGTAAAGTGCGACGCGGTTCATGAAATCCAGTTTACCCGATAGCCAAGTCAGCCGGTTCAAGAAAATCAGACCCCCGACAAACAGCAACAACGCGCCACTTACCACCTCAACCATGTGGAGGTAACGGCGAAAACGTTGGTAAAAACGCAAGAACTCATTGATTCCGAGAGCGGTCAGCAAGAACGGTACGGCGAGGCCCGCGGAATAAATCGCAAGAAGAAACACACCGCGAGAAACCGTCTCAGTGTTTGCAGCCAGCACCAAAACGGCGGCGAGAATCGGGCCGATGCACGGTGTCCATCCGAAGGCAAAACCGAAGCCGAGGAGAAAGCCGCTGGTCACACCGGATAACGCACCGCCTGACTTGGTCTCGGCTTCGGTTTGACCGCCTAGATTGTGAAAGCGCACGTCGCGATTCAGCCAGCGCGTCATGGACGGGCCGGCGAGAAAAATCAGCGCGACGGACAGCAATTGCACCGAGCCGAACACGCCGCCGGGTCCAACTGTATCAGTGCCGGAGCGCCTCCACAGAATCGCGCCGCCGAACGCCAGCACCCCGCCAATCACGAGGCCCACGTTCACCGGCAGCTTGATCAGCCAGCCGACCAGATGCAGGCCGAACAGAACAATCACCGCGCCGGCAATCGGCCCCATCAGCGTCTTGTGCTGCAACAGGAATTGCCCGACGGCGCTCGCCGACGCACCGAAACTGATAAAGACTACCGAAAATCCGGAAACGAAGGCCAGCGAGGAAGCAAACAGGCTGTTGCGCGCCGGCTGGCCCGAGCGCAACTGCTCAACGCCGATTCCCGAGAGCATCGAAACGTATCCTGGCACGAGCGGCAGCACGCACGGAGACAGGAACGAGATGATTCCCGCGACAAAGGCGTAAAGAATCGAAACTTGCATTGGCCTACGCTATCTCCGGCAATGGAGGATTGCTTCCAGCGCTTGCTTGCATCGCTTTGGACGGCTGATGTCCCGCCTGCGATTCACCCACCGCCTATTTTCACATAACTGCGCATCGGCCGCTGGATTTCTTGGCCGCAGGCTCTTGCTGAAATAGGGGCGGCTTGGTTTGTTGACAGAAAGTTGACATTCCGGCGGACGCAAGGATATTGTCTGCGCAATTACGTTGGACCGGATAAAGTCGGCTTCTCCAAGCGTCCGACTGACCGCGATCACAGCTTGCATACGAGAAATGTGAGGACTCCGTGGCCACAAGACTTTCCGTCGCCTGCCTGGGTTTGGGTCGAATCGGCGCGGGCATCGCGCAGAGCGTGCAAAGAGGGGGCCATGCACTAACCGTCTACAATCGGTCGCCCGAAAAAACGCAAGCGTTCGCCGCTTCCGGAGCGGTAGTCGCCCATTCTCCGCGCGAGGCCGCGGCGCACGCGGACATCGTGCTCACCTGCCTGATGGACGATGCATCCGTTCGGGAAAATCTGAACGGCGACAACGGCATTCTTGCCGGCATTCGCCCGGGCGCGATCCACATTGGAACCTCCACCGTAACGCCGAAAGCGACCACGGAATTTGCCGATGCGCACGCCAAGCAAGGCAGCCATTACCTTGCGGCGACATTTGCCGGGCACCCCGATCACGCGGCGGCCGGGAAGCTCATCAGCTTCGTGGCGGGACCGGCGGATATCATCGAGCGCTGCCGGCCGGTTCTCGACGCCTACACCGGGCGGCTCATTTTGATCGGCGACACGCCGGCGCTCGCGGCAAGTTTCAAGCTGACCGTGAATTTCTTCGCGGCCTGCTTGCTCGAGACGATGGGCGAGGCATTCGTCTTCGCCGAAAAGCAAGGCCTGAATCTCGAAACCGTCAGCGGAATGCTGAAGGAGTTGCTGCAGCATCCCGCGATGCCGAGGTACCTCGACAAGATCCGGACGCGCAACTTCGAGGAGGTTCTGGGCTCAACGCTGGACGGAGTGGGATCGAAGGACCTGCGGCTGATCCTCGAGACCGCAGGCGAGGCTCAGACACCTCTTCCGATTGCAAGTCTGGTTCGCGACAAAATTCTGGCGGCTCAGGCGCGCGGGCTGGGCGAGTTCGATTGGTCCGTCTTCACGGAAATCGCCCGGCTGAACGCGGGCCAGGAGCGCACGAAGCAAAAAGTGGGCGCAGCCTGAAGGCCTAGTAGCGCCGCCGGCACGCGAGCGCTAACTTGGGTGGCGGCCGCGCCAGCCGTTCGCCTGTTCGTAGGAATGCGCGATCCGCAGCAGCGACGCTTCCTCAAACGCGCGGCCGATGAATTGCAGACCGACCGGCAGTCCCTCGCCTGTAAATCCGCAGGGCACGGAGATCGCGGGAAGGCCCGTGAAGTTGGCGGGCCGGCAATGGCCTACGATCGCCGGGCGCGCGCCGATTTCCTCTCCATCGATGCGCACGGATTCCGCGCCGATGGGCGGGGCGGGCACGGGAACCGTGGGCGCGACAACGGCGTCGACGGACTCGAACGCGGCGTCAAATTCGGCCAGGAGGCGCTTTCGCACGTCAAACCCGGCGAGGTAGCGATGCGCGGGAATCTTTGCTCCCGCGGCGATGCGCAGCCCGACCTCTTCGCCATAGTCCGCGGCGCGAGAAGGAAAATATCCGGCCGCTTCGTGGACGTGGAGGGCTTCGGCGAGCGAAATTTCCGTTGCCGCATCGAGTGATTCCTTCAAGTGCGGCAGCGACACTTCCGTCACGACCGCGCCCCGCTTTTCCATGTCGCGGATAGCGGCTTCGGCGATGCGGCGCACTTCGGGGTCCACTTTCTCCCAGTAATACTCGCGCGGGCGGCCGACACGAAATTTGCGCGAGGGTGTCTTCAGGGCCGCGCGGAAATTGTCCACCGGCCGCGGCGACGAAGTCGGATCAAGAGAGTCGCGTCCGGCGATTATGCTCAGCAGGATTGCTGCGTCCGCGACACTGCGAGCCATTGGACCGACGTGATCGAGCGAAGGCGAGAGCGGCATGGTGCCGAAGATGCTGACGCGCCCGAAGGTTGGCTTCAGTCCGACCGCGCCGCAGAACGCGGAGGGTACGCGGATCGAGCCGCCCGTGTCGGTACCGATCGAAGCCACGCACAGGCCCGCGGCGATCGCAGCGGCGGAACCGGCGCTCGATCCACCCGAAATTCGGTCCGGCGCCCACGGATTGCGCACGGCCCCATAGTGCGCGTTCCCGCCCGTAATTCCGTACGCAAATTCGTTCAGGTTGGTTTTGCCAAGGAGCACGGCGCCCGCGCGCGCCAGTTTACGGGCAACGGTCGAATCTTCGGAGGGAACAAAGTCACGCAGGATTTTCGAGCCGGCGGTCGAGCGAATGCCGCGCGTCCAGATGTTGTCCTTGATCGTGATTGGGATTCCGAGGAGAAGAGAGTTTTCCCGCCGCGAACTGCGTGGCCGCAGAAAATGCTTCTCCGCGCGGCGCGCCGCCGCAAGAGCTTCCCGGGCGGTAACCGTCAGAAACGCGTTCAGCGCCGGATTGCGCTGTTCAATGCGGCGCAGAAACATCTCCGTTAACTCGACAGGCGAGAGCTTGCGTTTGGCGAATAGCGAGGCGAGCTCTTCGATGGTGGCAAACGCGAGTGATTCTTCGTTCTTCATGAGCCGCTTAGAAAAGCTTATCCTCCCGCCGCAGATTTCCAAACGTGCCGATGTTGGCGATATTCAGCGAAACGCGAAATTGATTTTCGGTACGGATCGGCCCCAGGGAAAGGCGCCGGTACTCGAACGAAATTCCGCAACACGATCCGTTATAGCTGATTTCGACGAAATCGTTTTGCAGGAGGTTCTGCTTGATGTCGTAGCCCACGCCGGCGGACCCGCTCCAGCCGCGCCGGTAGGCCTCGCCGTACCCGGCTTGCGCGCGGAACTGGTTCACCGCCGGCTGCAGAACAGCGTTGTTCGGCGGCAGACCGCCGAAGGTGGTGTTATCAATGGAAAATTCCGCAACGGAAAAATTGACGTTTTGCGTGGCGCGGACCTTCATGAGCGCTTCCGCCGTGGTAATTCGGCGGCGCACGGTGTCGATGTCGAATCGAATCTCGGCGTCGTATCTCCCGCCCGGAGTGATGAGCAGATCGCTGTTGATCGGAGAAAAGCGGCGAGGTTGGTCCGCGAACGCAAAGGGCGTGACCATGTCCAACGCCTGAAACACGTTGCGCGTGCCCGGAACGAGGGCGCCGCCGAAAGTCGGATCGAAATAATAGGCCTGAGTGACTTTCCAGGTGACCACATCGTTCGCCTGGGCATCTCCGCTCCGGCGAAGCAGGCGTTGCGTGACGGAGTACACAAGATCGTTCGTGTCGGTCAGGGTTTCATCCTCGTCAAAGAGCACGAATTGGGCGAAATCGCGCACGCCTCGCACGTAGTTATAGTCGATCTCCGGCTCGATGGTATGTTTCCATTTCCCGCCGTTCGTTTCCCAGATGCGATCGAGAACCGGTGGGCGAAGCTCGACGTTCAGTTCTTCCGTGTAGCGATGCGTCAAAAAATCCTGATATGCGCTTCCGGCAAGTTCGCCGCCATAACTGGTCGCGCGCCCCGTGAAACTGGTGGTCGCTCCAAGCCATGGGCCCAGGTGCAGCGGCACGACCACGCGCGGCGCGATCTCGGAACGTTCGACAAATTCCGGCGTATTGATCCCGGGCACGACGGTTTGCACGCCGGTGGTCGAGTTCGTTACCAGATTTTCGAAGTCGCGGTGCGCGGCGCCCGCGAACATGTCAAAGCCGAAATAGATCGGCAGCCCCTTCCAGGGAGCCTGATCGACGGAGCTGAACCGCGACTCCGGCGCGCCGCGCACGTCCGCGCTGACCTGCGGCTGCGCGTTGATGAAGTTTTTGTAGCTCGTCGCGGCAAAGTCGAGGCTGAAGCCGCGAGAGTTGTTCGTGAGAAAACCGGCGTTGCGCACCTCGGAGTTCACGGCCTCGCCAAACGTGGGCGCGAAGGCCAGCTGAAAAATCAGCGAGGTGAGCTGGCTGACGCTGGCGACCCCGCGCCATCCGTCGTGAAACTCCGCATCCACCCTGATTTGATCGGTGTGGCCGCCCTGGCTCACCAGCGTGGTTTCCGGCACGCCCATGGAATTGAGCACCGGATTTCCCTGGGCGTCGAGCACCGGCCCGGGCAATCCGCGATCGATCACGCCGAAGTATCTCGCGGAAATGGAGACGTTCTCCCAGGGTTTGGCACGCAGATCCACGTTTTGCTGCCAGCCGCGTTTGCTGAGATAGGCCAAGCCAAGCGTCGCGTCCGCCCAATCGCGCGGCGCCCAGTAGTAGCCATCGCCGAAGACAAATCCCTTCACGGAAGTGTCGGCGAATTCCGGAATCAGGAATCCGGATTTTCGCAGGCGCCCGGCAGGAAGGGATGCGTACGGAAAATAAAAGAGCGGAATACGAAACAGGCGAAAGTTGGCGTTGAGCATGGCCACCGAGCGGTCGACTTCGATCGTGGCGTGCGTGGCGGAAAATTTCCACCCGGGCCTGCCCGGCTCGCATACAGTCAGCCAGCCTTCGTCGAGTGAATACGTGCGCGAATCGAGCCGGTGGACCTCCTTCGCGTCGAAAGTGAGCGGATTCGGCGAAACCAGCAGATTCGCGTCGGGCGGGTGCATGGTACGCAGTTCACCGCGCACGTGCTCGAACGTGCCTACTCCCGTTTGCACGTTGAATTGCGCCGAATCGGCGGTGATGTGCTGCGTGTCCACATCGAATACCACGTGACCGTTCGCGGTGGCGGCGTACGTCTTGGTGTTGTATTGCACGTGGTCGGCGCGCAGTAGAAAATTCTTATACTGAATTTCCACTTTGCCGTCGGCGAAGTACGTGTCGCCTTCTTTTCTTTGCTGCTCGGCTTCGAGGCGCACCGTGCTCTGCGCAGCGGCGGCGGGTGGCGGCTCCTGCGCGACAGCTGCGCTGAGGGCAAGAAAGCTAAAGATCATAGCGATAAGGATGCGGCGCACCGTAGCGCGATCGCACCTTCGAGCAGACCTACTCCGTTGGCGCGACCCATCGTCCAGAATCAAAACGAGGCGGTAAGAGGCGGGTAAAGGCATCGTGGCAAATAGTTTGCTAGCCTAGCATTCCCTCCAGAGGCTTACAACGATTCGACTCAAGTCGCGCGACGCTGCCGCTCCGGGGCCCGCAGTGCTTATAGATTGCAACTAACCGCTCCCGGGCTGCCTGGGTTATCGAGTACGCGACACTGCAATGCAAAAGTGCATACGGCGCACACGCCGTTGATGGAGAATATCCGCGACTCCCGACTTCCGTTCGGCGAGACGTCCGCAGCGCAAAACGGAACGGTGATAAAAACCTGTCAGCAGTGCGGCGCCGTCAACGGCGATCCGTCGGATGTTTGCTGTTTCTGCGACGCCCCCCTGGGCGGCGGCCTCGATCACCCGTCCCTCTCGCACCGGGTTACCAATTTCACGGACGCGAAGCTTGCCGCCGGCACGGAGTGGCGGCGCGAGGTTTCGAGCCGGCTGCGCGACTATCGCGTGCGGCGCCACGGGCTGGCGGCGACGGACGTGCAAACCGCGCTCCCCTTCGATTCGGATGCCGACGACGCTTATGAGGTTCCCGCCCCGAGGAATGGCCTTGCGGCCGCAGCAGCCGCGGGAGCAGCAGCCCCTGCCGCCGCTCGGGCTCCGAGGAAAGCCAGCGGCGCACACGCGCGCCATCCGGAACGGTTCGAGATCTCGATTCCCATGCTCGAAACCACCGGTGCGGCCACCCACGGGGGCTGGCAGGCCGTTCCCCACGCGGATGCGGGAGAAGGCCAGACGAGCCTGCTTGCCGTGGGCTCGCTCGCGGACCGGCGAAAGGCCGCCGCATTGGACACGGGGCTACTTATCTTCAGCTATGGAGGGATGCTCGCGCTGTTCACCGTGCTGGGTGGCCACATCGGTCTCAACAAGCTTGACCTGACCGTCGCCGGGGTGACCTTCGCGCTGTTCTACGCCCAGTATTTTGCGCTGTTTACGGTGTTCGGCGGGTCGACCCCCGGCATGATGCTCCGCCGCCTGAGGGTCGTCAGTTTCCACGGGGCTGTCCCGACATCGCGCCAGATGGCCTGGAGGAGCTTCGGATACTTGATTTCGGCGGGTACTTGCTTTCTCGGGTTCTTTTGGGCGCTCTGGGACGACGATCAGCTTTGCTGGCACGACCGGATCTCGCAGACCTATCTAACTCCAGTTGAGGAACTTACAGCTCACCACGCGGAAACGTCACGCGCGGAGTGAGACCGATAACCCACTCAAGATCCAGGAAACCGCTCCCGAATCGGTGCACATTCAGTGTGCAAGTCATGCTATGATGTCGTGAGTTTATCTTCAAGCATGGGGCCAACCGAATGAGCCGCCTCGCCAAAGCATCCGTTGTTGCACTTTCCGTGGTCGTGTTCCTTTACGTCGGGCTTGGGTACGTCCTGGGCAAGACCACCGATGACAAGTCCTACCGCTCGCTGAGCGTGTTTGGCGAGGTGCTGCAGCACGTCCAGGAAGACTACGTGGACGATCCCAACATGTCCGTAGTGACGGCCGGGGCCATGCACGGGCTGCTGGAGTCGCTCGATCCGCTGTCGGGCTATTTGAGCCCGCGCGAGTACTCGGATTACCGGGACCGCATGAAGAACGGCGTCCACGGCGAAGCCGGGATGACGGTTTCCAAGCGCTACGGCTACATCGTGATTGTCTCGGTCGTTCCGGACGGTCCCGCGGAAAAGGCCAGCCTGCGCGGCGGCGAGATTCTGGAATCCATCGGCGGATTTAACACGCGGGACATGTCGGTCGGGCAAGCCAATGCGATTCTGCAAGGCGCTCCGGGAACCCCCGTGAAGGTGGCGGTGATCCGGCGCGGGAAGACCGAGCCGCAAGAGATCACCGTGAGCCGCGCAGCCATCGGCGCGCAGCACATTGTGGCGGACAAGGTGAGCGATGACGTAGCTTACGTGCGCTTGCCGGCGATGGACCCCGCGGACGTTTCCGAGCTGCACGACAAGCTGGCGCAATTCGACAAGCAAGGCATCCACAAACTGCTGCTCGATCTGCGCGATTGCACGCGCGGTGATGTGGCTGAAGCCGTGGTGGCGGCGCAGCTATTCTTGACCTCCGGGAAGATCACGTCGCTGGAAGGGCAGACGGTTACCCACAAGGATTTCAATGTAGAGCCGGACAAGGCCGTTTGGCATTCGTCCGTGGACGTTTTGATTTCGCCCAGCACTTCGGGCGCGGCGGAGGTTCTCGCCGGAGCGATCAAGGGGAATAAGCGCGGCGATCTGGTGGGCGAGCGCACGTTCGGCTCGGCCTCCGAACAAAAAATTATTCCGCTGGACGACGGCGGGGCGCTGATTCTTACGGTTGCGGTCTACTCGACGCCGGACGGCAAATCCATCGTCGAAGAGGGCGTGGCTCCCACCATCGAGGTGCGGCCCAAGGTCGTCGACCCGTCCGCGGAACCTACCGAGAAGGATGAAGAATTGCCGGCGCCGCTCGGTCCCGGGCAGCTGCCCAAGCCGGATGATCCGGTCTACAACAAAGCTCTGGAGCTCATCAAGGGCGGCGAGATGCAAAAGGCCGCCTGAAGTGTGAGCCGACGACCGGATGTTGATACGCCCGGCCAACTTTCCATTCGCAATTTCTCGGTGAAATCCGCAACATTTTTCCTTTTTGCGATTGCTCTCCTTTTTGCTTCCGGCTGCAAGAAGAAATCCGCGCCTCTTGGCAGCACTGCCATCCGGAATATTACCCGTGAATTTATGCTTGCGGTACGCAACGCAAGCGGAGGGCGCGCGGAAGTGGGCGTGCGGCCGGAATATGCGCCGCGCCAAGCGGGGAAAAAGCCGGCGCTGGCCATCGACCACATTTACATCACCGTGCCGCCCGGCACGGCCGGGGCTCCCGAACGCGCAATACACGATTCTATCGTGGCAGAACTCGATCGTGTCGCCGAATACCACCATTTGGAGCGCGTTGCGCGTCCGGGAGCGCCGGGCCTGGAGCGTTTCGATTACGCGTGGAACGGCCGGCGAACGCAGTCGATCCATATCGTCACGCCGCTTCCCGCCCCAGCAAGCGCGGTTGGCAGCGCGACTGGGGGGGCGCGGCTCGCCATCGTGGTGGACGATCTTGGAAACGATCGCGCGCAAGCCGACGCCCTCTTCCGGCTTGCCTATCCACTGACGATTTCCGTATTGCCGCATGAGGAGAACTCGAGCGAAGTCGCGGAAGAAGCGCACCGCCGTGGCTATGAGGTGATGCTGCATCTGCCTGTGGCCTCGACCGGCGGGAATCGAGACGAAGCCATCGAGCTGCATCCAGCCATGACAGCGGACGCCGTTGAGAGTACATTCGCCGCCATGCTGGACACGGTGCCTTACGCCGCCGGCGTGAACAATCACGAGGGCTCGCTCGGCACCGCCGATCCGCAACTAATGGCTGAGCTGATGCCTCTCCTGCGCCGGCACAACTTATTTTTTATCGACAGCCGCACGACCGCGGCAACCGTGGCCGAAACGGCGGCGCGGGCAGCGGGCGTGCCGGCGGCGCGACGCAACGTCTTTCTGGACGACGAACAAACCGTTCCGGCCATCCGCAAGCAATTTGAGCTGGCCGTGCGCGATGCGAAGGAAAAAGGCTCGGCCCTGGCGATCGGGCATCCGCATCCGGAAACGCTCGAGGTTCTCAACGAGATGCTGCCCGAAGCGCAAAGGCAAAAAGTCCAATTGGTCTTTGCGTCCGATCTGGCGCGTTGATTTGAGGTCGGCGTGCAGCGCCCGCGTTCATGGCGGCACACGCGCTCGGCCTGGCGGCACCGCCTCCAATTTTCCCTGAACGATTTTTAGGACGTGCGCTGATAGGCCGCAAGAATATCCGGCAGTGAGATGACGCCCTCCAGCTTGCGCGAGCCGGCGCGCCCGACGACGGGCAAGAGCGCGTGCCCGGGAACAAATCGCAGCGCGTCGTCGAGGCGCTGGTCGGGATGCAACACCGGCACTCTCGCCGTGGAAAGAACTTCGCGCAAGTGAGTTTCCCTGGGATGCGCCGATGCCATCGCACCCAAATCCTTGGTGGAGATTTCCGCCCAGCGACCGCTGGGAAAGCGAACGAGCAGGGTTTCCTCGGTGCTGGTTGCCGCAATTTCAAGGGCGCGCCCGAGCGTGTCGCTCGCCTGCAGCGGCGGAACTTCCGGTTTGCGCATTGCGTCTTCGACGCGCAGCACAATCTGCTCGCGCTGCTCCTCCATCGAAGGCAATTCCAAACCGTCTTGCTTGGCGACGAGATCGAACAGCCCGACGTCCTGATACGCGCGCGAAATGAGATAGGCAATGGTGTTCGAAATCATGACGGGGAGGACGATCGAGTAGCTGCCGGTCGTCTCAACGACCATGAACACGGACGTGATCGGCGCCCGCAGGAATCCCGCGAAGAACGTCCCCATACCGACGAGCGCAAACGGCGCCACCGACGCAGAAATCTGCGGAAAAAAATGGCGCTCGAGCCCGCCGATCGCGCCGCCGATCATGGCTCCGATGAAAAGGGTTGGCGCGAACATTCCGCCCGGCGTGCCGCTGACGAACGACAGGCTCGTCGTCAAAATCTTCGCGAAGCCGAGGATGGCGAGGATTTGCCAGGTGTACTGGCTGTGGAGCGCCTGGTCGATATACGGGTAGCCCGTTCCCATGGCTTCCGGGAACCGCAGGCCGACGATGCCAATCAGCAATCCAGCGGCAGCGGGTTGAAAGTAGTAGGTCCATCCCGGCAGGGCGCTAAGTTTCGGACGAAAGTACGCGATGATTTTGGTGAAGGCGACGGAGAGGACTCCGCTGACGACTCCCAGCGCTGCGTAGGCGAGCAGCTCCGCCGGATGAGCAAGACTGTACGGCGGGACGCCGAACATCGGCTCGCCGCCCAGGAAGGAACGCATCACGATTGCGCTCGAGACCGCCGCCAGAACGATTGCGCCCAGCGCGCTGGCGCTCCACGTCCCGATCACTTCCTCAATCACGAACAGCATCGCGGAAATCGGGGCGTTGAAAGCGGCGGCGAGACCCGCCGCGGCGCCCACGGGCGCGAGCAACCGGATTTTGTCCCGGGAAAGCTTCATGCGCCGCCCGAGGGCCGAGGCGATGCCCGCGCCCATTTGAAGAGAAGGATCCTCGGGGCCAAGCGACTGGCCGCTGCCGATGGCGAGGGAGCAAGTCAGAAATTTCCCAATTACCGTTCGAAACGGCACATAGCCGTCGAAGATGTAGACGGCCGCTTTCGTCTGGTTCACGCCGCTGCCGCGCGCCCCGGGGAAGAATTTCTTGACCAGAAAAGCGACAACCAGCCCGGCAATCGAGGGAACGAGAAGCAGACGCAAATGCGAAGGGGCCAGGGCGGAACCCAGCAGGCTGATTCGAATCCAGTCGATGGCTTCACGGAAAGCGACTACGGCCAGCCCGGCGAGCACGCCGATGACGATCGCCAGCAGAAGGAATAAGTTTCCCTCGGAGAGCGAGAACGAGCGGCCCGCAAACGTCAGCCACTTGCGGGCCGGAAAAGCCGCCTGCGCAGGGACCTGCGTTTCCGCCGCTGGAATTTTCCCGACGCTCAAGAAGGCCTCTCGCGGCGGCGTTTTTTATATCGCGAAACGATATTCATGAAATACTGCGACACACCACAAGGATAATGCATTCAGAGAGGAAAATGCGCGGCTTTTGGCGGGAAAAAGTAACCGCGCGGAACCTCACTCTTACAAGCGATGCCGGGTGAATCGTCAGGGGTTAACAGGTTGCCGTAGCCGCCGAGACAGCTGCGGAACCGCGGCGAGACACCCAGCCCGCTCGAATTCTTCAAATTTCCGGTCCGAGAAACGGAAAAACTTAGCCCAGCACCGCGTCCTTGAGCGCCTTAGCCGCGCGGAGACGAACCACCGTCTTGGCCTTGATCTTGATCGCTTCGCCCGTCTGCGGATTGCGGCCCATGCGCGCCTTGCGATGCGCCTTCACTACGCGTCCGATATTGGGGATGACGAACTTGCCCGCACCGCCCTTGGCTTCCTTGACCGCCAACTTGAACAGTTCTTCGAAGAACTGCGCCGCGACCTTCTTGGGTGTGCCGACTTTGTCGGCCATGTGCGAGACGATCTTGGACTTGCTCAATGGTTTTGCCATCTAGTTTCTTTCTCCTCCTCAGAATTGATTTCTCATGCGCCGGCACGCCCGCAAGCGTTAGAGCCACGCACGGCGAGCACTATACGGGCGAAGCCCGCGCAACGCAAGGAAAAACATCAAAAAACCCCGATTAATCGCGGCTTCCAGCGCTGCGGCCTCCGGCGGCGCGAGTGTGCTATTCTGGCGGTTCGTTTTTGCGGGCGGGCTCGACACGCTGCAGGATGAAATTTCCGGATTCGATTACCGAGGAGTGGACATGGTGAACTGGGGAGAACTGGAGAAGCGGTTCACGGAGCGGCTGGGGCTTGGCCGGCGGCCCGTTGCGGTCACATTCCTTGACACGGAGCCTGCCGGGATTCCCAAATTCTCCGGGACGGAACCGGCCGGCTGCAGCTTCTGGCGGCTTGCAGCGAATGGGCGCGCGTTCTATACGGTTCCCGCCGATCACTTCAATTGCGCCGTGGGCGCGTACACCCACAACGTGCAGCTTCCGCCCGATCGCCTCCAGGAAACCGAAACGATGCTGGGCATGATGTTCAATCTTGGCTATGTGGCGCCCGAAGAAGTGCCCGCCATCCCGCGGCTGCCGAAGGAGCCCGCGGCTATCGTCTTTGTGCCGCTCGCGGATGCTCCCATGCCGCCGAGCGTCGTGATTTTTGCGTTGAAAAGTTCCGCGTCGATGCTGCTGAACGAAGCGGCGATTCGCGCCGGGGCGAACAGTTCGCTTCCGCTGCTGGGGCGCCCTTCCTGCATGGCGCTACCCGCGGCGCTCGCGCACGGAACCGTTTCCACGCTGGGCTGCATCGGGAATCGTGTCTATACCGGGCTTGGCTCGGATGAAATGTACGTGGTGGTGCCAGGGGCAAAGCTGGAGGCTGTTTCGAACGCGCTGGGGATCATTGCCACGGCGAACGCGACGCTGGAGGAGTTTGCGCGCGGCCGGCAGACTTCGCTTTCAACGATGTAGGCTAGAGTGGCGCGGACTTTAGTCTGTGGGGTTCCGCTCAACACTCCCAGACTTTGCGCGCCAGCCAAGGACATTTGGAAAGCACAGACTGAAAGTCTGTCCTACGCAAAGCTACAGCTTCCCCAATCCTTCGTAGAAGTGGGCCACGGCTTTAATTCCGCCGAAATAATTTTCGAGTGCGATATGTTCATCGGGGGCGTGCGCGTTTTCGTCCGGCAGGCCGAACCCGAGCAGGATGCACGGTACCTTGAACGTGTCATGCATTTGCGTGACGAACGGGATCGAGCCGCCCTCGCGGATGAAAACGGCGCGCTTGCCGAAACCTTTTTCGAGCGAGTCGTGGGCGACCTCAAAAAACGGGTGCGTGTACGGCGCCACCCAGGCTTTCCCCTGGCTGAGCACCTCGAATTTCATCTTCACGGTTTTTGGCAGCAGCTTGCGAATGTGCTGTTCGACCTGCCGCGAGATTTTCTCGGCTTTTTGGTTCGGGACGAGGCGAGTCGAAAATTTCGCGTACGCCTTTGAAGGGATGACCGTCTTCGCACCTTCTCCCGTGTAGCCGCCCCAGATACCGTTCAGCTCGAGCGTCGGGCGCGTCCAAAGCTGCTCGACGATTGAAAATCCTTTTTCCCCGTTCAGGCCCGGGGCGCCCACGGTCTTGCGAAATTCGCTCGCCTTCCACGGCAGCGAGTTGAGCGCTTTGCGCTCCGCGGCGGAGAGTTTTGCGACGTCGTCGTAGAAGCCGGGAACCGCCACGCGCAAATTCTTGTCGTGCAGCTTCGCGAATAACTCGCAGAGGATCGTGATTGGGTTGGGCGCCGCGCCGCCGAAGACCCCGGAGTGCAGATCCTGCGCCGCGCCGGTAATTTCGATCTGATAGTAGTTGAGGCCGCGCAGGGCGTACGTGATCGACGGCACACCCTTGGCGAGCATGCTGGTGTCCGACACCACTAGTGCGTCGGCCTTGAGCCGCGCCTTGTTCTCATTCACAAATTCCCAGAGGCTCACGCTGCCAATTTCCTCTTCGCCTTCGATCATGACTTTCAAATTCAGCGGCAGCTTGCCCGCGGTCTTGAGGATCGCGTCCAGAGCGCGGATGTGGATGTGGACCTGGCCTTTGTCGTCGGCGGTGCCGCGGCCGAAGAGATTTCCGCCGCGCACGGTCGGCTCAAATGCCGGCGACGTCCAGAGATCGAGGGGCTCGGCCGGTTGCACATCGTAGTGGCCGTAGAAGAGGATCGTCGGCTTGCCGGGTGCGCGCAACGATTCGCCGTAGACCAGCGGGTGCATTTTCGTCGGCAGGATTTCGACTTTGTCCATTCCGGCGGCGCGCAGCCTTTCGGAGACCCATTTCGCGGCGCGCTCGATGTCCGGCTTGTGCTCGGTTTGGGCGCTGACGCTCGGAATCCTCAGAAATTCGTAGAGGTCGTTCAAGTGCTCGTCGTGTTTCGCGTCGATGTATTCGGTCAGGTTCATGTGCGGTCCTTTTCGATCAGCCGTCCAGGCGCGATATTACCGCGCGATGATAGCGCGTAATCCGCGGTTGTTGTAGCCCGCGTCTTTAGACGCGGGGTTCCGGGATGAGTCGGGGACGAACCCCGCCTCTGAAGAGGCGGGCTACGACGGCGGGCCATGACCGCTGAATAAACGCGGACCACAGACGCCGGGCCGCCTCCGCCGTTGCTGGCCGGGAACAGCGCGAAGACAGTATCGTTGACGGCGCTGCACAACTGGCTCAGCATGGACTTACCATGCCCGATGCAGATTATGACAAGACACGGCGAAGCACGCGGGTGTTCATGCGCGTGCGCGTGGTAGCCGCGGGAAAGAACGCCGACAATCGCCGCTATCGCGAAGCCTGCGAAACCATTGTGATCAACGCGCACGGCGGCCTGATGTACCTGAACCAGCCGCTGACTATGGATTCCATCGTCGTGCTCACCAACCCCTTTACGCAGGAAGAGCAGGAATCGCGCGTCGTTTTTCTCGGCGAGGCGACCGACAAAGGCCAGCGCGTCGGCCTCGAATTTCTCACTCCGGCGCCGCATTTCTGGGGCGTGGATTTCGTTCCCACCGATTGGCCGGCGCCCGCGTCGGCCCGTCCCAGCTAGCGCCAATGGAGGCTTTTGAAGTGGGAGCGAACAAACCCCGCGTTCTCTTGCCCTGGATCGTTGCTTTTGCCGCAGTTATTTTTTCCGGCCCTGTTTCCGCTCAAAAAAGCGAGCCGGCAAATCCCGACTTCGCAACGATTACCGCGCGCGGGCGATTGCTGGCGGAGTACGACCGCGCCGCATGGCATTCGACCGACGCCGTGCAGGCGCTGAATCCCAAAGAAGGAAGCGTGACCAAGTACGTCGCGCGGAAGACCAAGTCGGGATGGACCGTGATGTACGGGCGGGTCGCCGCTACGTGGGACAAATTCCTGATCGCCTATGAAGCGGTGCAGGGCGAAACGCCCGAAAAATTCACCGTGAAGGAGCACAATCCGCCGCTCGAGGACACGGGATATTTTCTGCGCGCCGCGCGCGCGAACGAGACGGTGCGCAGCAACTACGTGCACGAAAACCGCGGCTACAACGTCTCGGTTCTGCCCGCGGCCGGCGGCAAGTTCTGGGTGTACATCATTCCGGCGCAAATGAAGGAAGGGACCTATCCCTTCGGCGGCGATGCCCGGTACCTGATCTCGGACGACGGCTGGATGATTCTGGAGAAGACGCAGCTTCATGGCGACGTTGAGGACCAGAAAGACGACGCCAAGGACCCGACCCCACCGGCCTCCCGGCATCATGCCGATACGGTCAGCGAAATCCCCGTCGAGACAGACGTTTTCTACGTCTTGTCCAGGAGGCCGCTCGTTCCGGAATACGTGACGGCCGGCAAACAGAAGTTCCTCATCAAAGTGGACGGCACGATCCAAATTTCCAAGTAGCGCACGTTGGACCCTCACCCTTTCGTTTGCATTCCGTCAACCTGCTGCTGGACTTGCGTTCGGAATTCGAGCGGGTGGGCGATTTTCGTGAAGGACTCCGGCGTGCCTCCCGTGCCGCGAAGGACCACCGTGCCGTAGCCCAGCATCCTTCCCAGCACGCTTTCTTCGACGCCGACGCTTTCGACTCTCGATAACAGCAAGTCAACGGTTCTTCGCGTGACTACGCCAACTTTGGCGATCACGCGCTTGTTGGTCACGGCCATCTGGACTGCGTTTCGCGTCAGAATGCCCCGAATCAGAATGACCATTGCAATGACCAACAGGGCCGCTCCGGCGATCATCATAGCTTGCGGGCTTGCGCTCGGAGCCCCCGATCGATTCGCGGAAGCCACGAGCAGCGCAAATCCCGGCGCTCCAAAGAGCGCGCACAGCGCCAGCGGCCCCACGAGCACGATCCAGTGCAACCTCGTTGTGTAGGCGACTTTCTCGCCTTCCATGAGATTCTTTTCGATGTAGCTCATAGCGCTCCCTCACATTTTGGCGTCCCACTTTACTACCATATTCGCAGCTGCGGAATTTGCGGCCGTTGTTGCAGGTGGCTTCGTAGGACAGGCTTTGAGCCTGTCGGTTTTGGTTACAAGGAGATCGATCCGTAGCGCAACTCACCCCGACAGACTGGAAGCCTGTCCTACTTGAGCGGAACGATCGGAAGTAACAGATACGGCTGGCGGTCTCTTTCCTGGTGCAGCGTTGTTCTCCCTGAAAAAATCTTGGCCGGGCGATCGGTGGGATCGTCATGCAGAAACGGCCCGCAGCCGCGCAGTTCATTCTTGAAATTGGAAAGCTTTCCGCCACGGCATGCATGTTCGTAATCTTTTCCGCGAATCGTGAGCGAGACGCGGTAGCCGGCGGGAACCACGATGCTGGTCGGCCAGATCTCCACGTCAAGTTCCACAGGCACGCTGGGTTTCAGAGGCTGCAGCTCGTCATGCGTATGATACGGGCGCCACGATTTGCTCAGCGCGGCATCGAGCTTCCGGTGCGAGGCGCGCAGCCACCCCTGACCGATGGGCGTATGCGGGTCGATGGCACCTTGAAAAGCAATCTCCTTCAAGTCCGGCGAGAACACGCGCAGCACTGCAAAAACGTCGGCGTCTTCCGTGCTTGAGGAAAGATACAGCTTCATCGCGGACGGGCCGGTAATTTCGGTTTCGGCGGTGAGCGGCGGCGTCATCAGCGTGACGCCGTCGCCCATCGCATCAAATGTTTGGGTCGCGGACCCCGTCGGCGCGGCTGTGACCAGCGCACCATTTGCAAAATCGAAATAGAACTTCGCCCACTGCGTGCGGTCGAGCGGCCACTCATTTTTGCGGCGCTCTTCGAAGCGATCGATGTGGCGAACCTGCAGCAGCACGCGCGGCTCGCGCTCCCAACCGTTTTTTTCGCCTTTCAGAAAATAATCGAAAAACCGCTTCTGCAATTCCCGGCCGTAGTCCGTGTAAAAATGCGTCCAGTGCTCGATCCCGTGCGCCTCGAGCCATTTTTGTGACGACGCGGTGCGCATGAAACCCTCGAAATTTCCGCGAGGGTGGAGTCCCTGACCGCCCCAATTGGCGGCGGAGAATAGCGGCACATTGATCCTGGACCAATCGGGCGAGCGGCTTTTGCTGTAGTCATCGTCGAGCGGATGCGAGAGCAGGTCCGCGCCGAAATTGCACCGGTTCTTGGCCAGTTCCGCATCGCTCAAAGTTTCCGGCCCACACGCGAGATCGCCGGTCGCACGGCTGCGCGGGCCGCGCGTTCCGAGGCCATGCTGCACCGTCTTCACCTGCATGTCATACCAGTTCGCCCAGAAGGTGCAGTAAATTCCGCCGTGATGAGAAGTATCGCGGTACCACTCCGCCGCTCCCTCCCAAACGCACATCGCCGCGAGATGCGGCGGTTGCAGCGACGCCACCTGCCACTGATTGATGCCGTAGTACGAAATGCCGTTGAGCCCGACCTTGCCGCTGCTCCATGGCCGCTTGCCCGCCCAGTCAATGCAGGCGGCGAAATCCCGCGTCTCGCGCGGCGAGAAAGGATCGACGTAACCCGGCGAACGCCCGCAGCCGCGGCTGTCCACGCGCACGCAGGCGTAGCCGTGCGGCACCCATTTTTCCGGGTCGACCACTTCCCAGTTTTGATAGAGATTCGTCGAGCCCGCCACCACGTCGGGATGCTCGCGCGCCATCGTTTCCCAGGCATCGGGGTAGCCATCTTGAAAGGCGAGCCCTTTCCCGTAAGGGCCGTAGGTGAGCAGAACAGGGTAACGGCCCTCGCTGACTGGACGGAAAACGTCCGCGCGCAGGACGATGCCGTCATCCATGGGGATGGGCGCGTCCCAGTCGATGCGCATGCCGTCGCGGATTTCCGTTCTTGCTTGCGGGTCGGGTGCGTCGGTCATCTTCGATCCTCGATCTCGGTCCTGCGCAAAATGGAAAACTAGGCGGGCAGAGGCTTGCCCTTCGTCTCCACGCCGAAGGGGAGCAGCAATAGCCCGACAACAAAGGCAGCGGCGGTGAGCGCCACGGGAATGCCAAGCGTCTGAAAATGGCGCACGCCAAGCCCGACGAGGAACGTCGCGCCGGCGCCGGCGAAGCGGCCTATATTTTGCGCGAACGCCAACGCGCTTGCCCGGCACTCGGTTTCATACTGCTCCGGCAGCCAGAAAGAATATACGGTGTAATTCGCTCCGCCAATCCCCAGAAAAATGAGGCACACGAAAAACCATTTCAGCGCGTCCGACTGCAAATAGAAAGCGTATCCGAACGTCACGACGATCACCACGAGCATCAGAGAATAAAAAATCGCCTGATTGACCCGGCGTCCCAGGCGGTCGGCGATCGCGGGCACGCTCAACGCGCCGAGGATCGTGCCGATCGAAAGAATGCCGGTGCCGTAGGACGCGAGCCGCGCCGCTTGAAACGGCGTGTGACCCGCGCGAGCCGCCAGGAACGTGATCGCCGCAGGCACGTACACCGAGCCGGCCCATAACCCAATCGTGGACACGAGCTGGTACATGAGATTGAGAAACGTGCGCAGCCGGTAGCGCGGCGAAAAGATTTCCAGAAACGTATGTCGCATCGTTAGACGTTCACCAAGCGACCCTCGCTTTGCTTCCCATCGAGCCGGTTCGCGCATTCCCCTTCGGATCAGCAACACGAGTAGCGCCGGAACGCCTCCGACGACGAACATCCATCTCCAGCCGAACCGGCTGCCGACAAAATAATTGGCCAGCGCGGCCAGAAAAAATCCGAAGTAGTAGCCGGTGTGCATCATGCCCGCGCCCATGGTACGCCGCTCTTCCGGCCACTCTTCGGAGATCAGCGTCGCGCCGATTCCCCACTCGCCGCCGATGCCGACTCCCGCCAGGAGCCGCAGCACCGCGAGCATCCAGATGTTCGTGGCGAACGCGCTCAGCAGTGTGAAAATCGAAAAACAAAGAATGGTGAGCATCAGCGTGCGGACTCGCCCGAACCGGTCCGCCACCGGCCCCCACAGCAGCGCCATGCCCCATCCCACCAGGAACAACGCGAACAGAAGACCGCCGTAATAGCCGATATTGGCATTCGTGGCTGCGATTCCCGATCGCGGCAGCAAGTCACGCAATGCGGGAACGAGGACGAGCGCGTAGATGAACGAATCCATGCCGTCGAGCACCCAGCCGCCCCACGCCGCCCAAAACCCGCGGATCTGATTGGGCGTCAGTGGGGTGCGAGTCGGGGTCATTGCGCGGGGACAGATGCGCAGGTGGGAGTTTCAGATAAGCCCGCGCTGAAATTACGCGGCGAGATGAATGCGCGAGATTGCGCGGCTCGATGCGGTTTCATGGCGCATCGGATGATACCACCGCGATCATGAGAATCCTCGCATCGAACAACCTCAGACATTGCGATCTCTTCCCGAACTGTTTTGCAGTTCGGAGGGAACACGGCTTCAATGGGCTCAGTGCGCAAATCTCAGCTACAATGCCTCGATAATTTAAATCTTACGGAATGCGAGAGGGCAGGAGATCCCAATTTCGTCATTCCGAGCGAAGTGAGGAATCTCTCTGTCGCAGCTGAAATCGAAGAGAGATTCCTCACTTCGCTCGGAATGACAATAATTGCGTGTTTTGCGATTTTAACGGGACGGAACGAAACTTGAAATTCCCTAATTGCGGGAGATGAGCTATGGGGCGCAGGCGAGATGCACATTGTGCGGGCAGAAAGAGCGAACACAAATTATCGCGGCGCGATCTGATGCGGCGCGCGGCGTGGGTTCTTGCGGCGACGTCGCTGCCGAGCGGCGCGAACTTGTCCGCCGAAGATATCAGCCCGGCGATGCTCAAGCTCAGCGCCTACATGAGCGATGCGCGCAACGGCGAGCTTCCCGAAAAAGTGCTGGAAGAAACCAAGCACCACATCCTCGATACATTCGCCGCGATGATCTCGGGCTCGGAGCTGCCCCCGGGTCTCATGGCGCTCAAGTTTGCCCGCTCCTACGGCGGCCCGGGCGCTTGCACGGTGGTGGCGTCGGATATCCTCCTCGGCCCCATCGAAGCGGCGATCACGAACGGTGAGCTCGCTCACTCCGACGAAACGGATGACGACTACACGGGCGGCGGCGCGCATCCGGGCAGCGCCGTGGTGCCGGCTACGCTGGCGATCGGAGAGAAGGCCGGCATCAGCGGACGGCACTTCACGCGAGCCGTGGCGCTCGGCTACGACATCGGCATGCGCGCATTTCAAACGGTGGGCACGGGAGGCGTGTTGAAGGACACGCACGTTCTGGTGGGCACGTTCGGCGCCGCGGCGGCCGCGGGATGCGCGCTCGGTTTCAATGCACAGCAGATGCGCTGGCTCATCGATTACGCCGCGCAGCAAGGGGGCGCGGGCGTCGCCTCGTGGCGGCGCGACACCGACCACATCGAGAAGGGTTTCGTCTTCGGTGGCAGCTCCGCACGCAACGGTGTGAACGCCGCGCTCGCCGTCGATCTCGGTTGGACGGGCGTCAACGACGTGCTCGCCGGCCCCGACAATTTCGTCGCCTCCTACAATCCCAAGGGCGATCCGATGAAAATGGTGGACGGCCTCGGCGAGCGCTACGAAGTGACGCAGACCACGCTCAAGCGATGGACGACCGGCGGCCCGATCCAATCGCCGCTTGACGCGCTGCAGCTCATCCTGAAAAAGCATCCGTTCGAGGCGGATCAGGTGAAGCAAGTCGTCGTGCGCACGGCCACGAGCGCCGCCTACACCGTGAACAATCGCGAAATGCCGGACATCTGCCTGCAGCACATGGTCGCCGTCATGATCCTCGACAAGACGGCGTCGTTCAAAGCGGCCCACGACAAGCCGCGTATGCAGGACCCGGAAGTGTTGAAGGTGCGCGCGAAAGTGCAGCTGATCGGTGACGACGAATTGGAAAAGCTGATCCCGAAGCGTGTGGCGATTGTCGAATTGACGTTAAACGATGGAACCACGCTGGCGGAGCGCGTCGAAGCCGTGCGCGGCACTCCGGAAAATCCCATGAGCCGCGACGAGGTGGTCGCCAAGGCGCGCGACCTCATTTCGCCCGTCCTCGGCGCAACGAAGTGCGACTCGCTCATCGAGAAATTGCGCGGTCTTGAAAACGTGAAGGACGTGCGCGAGCTTCGTCCACTCTTGCAACGAACGTAGCTCTCCGGCGATTTGTAGGGCCGGGCTTCCAGCCCGGCCGAAACGCTGGCCGTTTAGACCGGCTTTAAGCCGCTGACGATTTTCAATTGCTGCTTCGTCACGCCATTCAGTTGATGTGCTTGTGAGCGGACTAATGGAGGGGCTATGCGAATCTTCCTGAACATCGTGTGCGCAGTCTTGTTGTTGCTCGGCTGCGTCTGGTTCCTGCAGGGAACAAATGTATTGCTTGGCAGTCCTATGACTGGGCAAACGCGCTGGGCCGTGCGAGGCGGAATCCTGGTCTTCGCGGGGATCGCGGGACTCGTGTGGACAAACCGCAAACGGAAAAGCGCGGCTTGATCCGACGGAGTTTGCTTTGTAGCGCCGATCTTCGGGCGAGCGCCTGCTGGACGCACGCTCGCCCGAAGGCGGTTTCTACGAGAGCAAAAAATCTGAATTACCGGCGACCGTGATCGCCACCGCGGTCGCCGTGGTCCCCGCCGCCGCGATGTTCCTCATGCGCGCTGCGCCCTTCTCGCTGGTTCTGCCGCTCGCGCGGGGAACGTTCCTGCAGCTCGTGGTGCTCCGGAACGCGTTCCGCCGGCCCCCAGCGATGGACACCCGCGTAGGGATGGACGTACTCGCGGCGATTGTCCCAGTTTCGACGCCATGGCGCGTTGTTGATGAACACGGCGTGCCCGCCCCAGTCGAAGCGATTGTAGCCCCAGCCCCAGGGCCGGAAGAAGCCTCCAAGCGACACGCCAAACCCGAATCGAATCGCGCCGCCCACCACGATTCCGGGCCGCGGCGCAAAGAACACAACTCCAGGATCGTAGTACGGCACCACGACAAACGCGGGATTGGCCGCCGCAATCGTGATGTACGGCCCGTTGCCTACGATGATCTGTCCGTTGCTGCGTAGATAGCCGTAATCCCGAGCCTTGCGCCGCTCGCGCTGCACCGCGTCCATCACGTCCTGCTGCTGCGCGAGGAACGCGTTGCCCAGGTCCGTCGTCCAGTTGATGTCGCGCGACATCATCTCCAGCACGGACGGAAACGGCAGGAGCGCTTGCACGCTGGGGTCCCACGGAAGCTGGTCGCCCTGGATCGCGTCAGCCAGCGCCTTGCCGGTGAGGTAGTGGTGCTCGTCGGCCCAACCCGCCGCGTCGGGAATTTGGTCGGGATACGTCGCGGCGGCAAGGATCTGCGCCACCAGCGAATCCGGGTACAGCGCGATTCGCCCCACCATCTGATCGAGCTGCGGCGGCGCGTAGTGCGGCGGCGGCGCCTGAGCGAACGCGGGAGCGGCGGCCAGCACTGCAAGCATCAACATGAATTTTGCGATCCGCATCGATCCTCCTTCTCTGGACATGAACTATCCCTCCCGTGTCTTCTTTCGGTGCGTCGCGGTATCGGTTCCATTAAAAACAAATGGTACCGCACAAGTTTCGGAATCGTAAGCGAAGGTCCGCGGGTGCAGCCGCAAAACATCACGGCCGACCACCCATTCAAACCGCGCGGAAAATCATACAATCTCTGTCGGGCGTCTCGTTCTTTTCTCCGTGGCCCTCTGCGTCCTCTGTGGTGAAAGCCTTTCGGGTCTTCTCGCCTTGACTCTCTCGACCCCGTGTCAGAAACTCAGCCGGAGCGTGGCTCCCCCAAAGGTGACTACTCATGATCCGACGTGATTTCTGCAGGTCTTCGCTCGCGCTGGCCGGGCTCGCGCTGCGTCCTGGCGGCGCCCGAGCCGCAGCCGCGCCGGCCACCGACGAATTTCCCAAAGCGCCGGGCCTCACCAAATACGTCTCGGAATTCATCGTGAAGACGACGTACGAAGACGTTCCGGAACACGTCATCGAACTGGGGAAGAAAACCATCCTGGACGGCTTCGGCCTGGCGCTCGCGGGATCGGCCTCCACGGCGGGCCCGCGCATCCGGCAGTATATCGAATCGCTCGGCCCGTGCGGCGGCGGCGCGACGATCGTCGGCACGAAGATGAAAGTTCATCCGCGATTCGCCGCGCTCGCCAATGGCGTCTCGATTCACGCCGACGATTACGATGACACCGGCTCGGCCATGCACGTTGCCGCGCCCGTTCTTCCGCCGTCCTTCGCGCTATGCGAGACGGGCAAGCGCAGCGGTAAGGACCTGATGCTGGCTTTCCACATCGGCGTCGAAGTCGCAGACAAAATCGGCGACGCGGTCTCTCCGCGCCACCAGCAGGAAGGTTTTCACACCACGGGCACGATCGGCACATTCGGCAGCGCCGCCGCATGCGCCAAGCTGCGCGGCCTCGACGCCGACCGCACTGCGATTGCGCTGGCCATCGCCGCGTCCGAAGCCAGCGGCCTGCGCGACAATTTCGGCTCAATGACCAAGCCGTTCCATGCCGGCCACGCCGGAGAAAACGGCAGTGCCGCCGCCGACCTCGCGGCTATCGGCTGGACCGCCGCGCCGGATATTTTGGAGGCTCCGCTCGGATTTTTCATGGTCGGCGGCGGCTTTGATCCCAAGTTGATCGTCGATCGCCTGGGCAAACCGTGGATGTTCGCCATGCCGGGAGACCTGATCAAGCGTTTCCCGTGCGGCACGATTCAGCAGCAGGTGATGGACGCGATGCTGCGCATGATCGACAAGAACAGCATCAAAGCCGCGGACGTGGAGAAAGTGGAAGTCGGCGGAAACCTCAGCAATTATCGAACGCTTTTCCAGCATCATCCGACCACGGGCCTACAGGCGAAATTCAGCATGGAATTTGCCATGGCCATCCTGCTCCTCGACCGCAAAGCCACACTCGCCACGTTCACCGACGCCGTGGTGCAGCGCCCTGAGGTGCAGGATATGATCGCCCGCGTGCACTACGCCGTCGATCCGGAGTTCAACAAGCTGGAGCTGCAGGGCGCGTCGCTCCAGGCCATGCTCGTCGAGCAAAGCGGCCTGAAGATCTACATGAAAGACGGCCGCGTCATCTCCGGCCGCACCGAACCCGCCAAAGGCAGCCCCGAAAATCCGATGACGTACGAGGAAGTGGCGCAAAAATTCCGCGGCAACGCCGAATTCGCGAAATGGCCGAAGGAAAAAGCCGAGTCGGTCATCGAGCAGGTGAAGTCCCTGGAAAGCGCGTCGGATATGAGCAAATTGACTGCGGCTCTGGGGGCTTAAGACGGTCTGAGTCTTGCCGGATAGCCGCTTTGTCTAGGCTGTCGGGGTTTTGCTATTATGGTAGTAACTTTCGATATTGTTTCGGTTGTGCTACATGCTCCTCGACTTCGACATTAACAAGACGATCGCCGCTGTGGCCTACTTGGTTCAGAAGGAAAACGGCGAACTAAACGTGTTTCTCGCACTGAAGACTCTTTGGCTGGCCGACGAAGTTGCCTTGGTTCAACTGGGCAAGCGCATCACGGGCGATTCGTTTGTCCGGGACAAAGGGCCAGTGTGGCCAGACTCGAGTACAACGTACAATCTTTTCAAAGGGCAAGGCCCGACCGAAGAACAAGCGCTTTGGAATGCGTGCGTAAGTGAACGCGTCAATCACAAGGTGGGGTTGCTCCGCAACGTTGACTTGGGAGTCCTGTCAGAACACGAGATCGAAACTTTGAACAGCGCGCTGATACAAATGAAGCTACTTTCTTCCCGACCTATAATTAGTAACAACTAAGAGGCCGAACAGCGAGCAGTCTGCTTGGCCTATCCGCTAGACTAACCCCAGCGTGTGTCCCACTTCCGCGATGATCGAGCCGGCGCGCTCCAGGTCCGCGCGCTTGTGGGTTGCTATGACCATGGCGCGGAGGCGCGCCTTGCCTTCCGGAACGGTGGGGAATCCGACGGCGGGAATGTAGACTCCGGCGTCGTAAAGGCGGCGCGAGAATTCGAACGCCTTGGCTCCTTCTCCGACGTGAATAGGAGTGATGGGGGTTTGCGTCGCGCCAGTCGAAAAACCGAGTTTTTTCAGTCGCCGCTGGAAGAATTTCGTGTTGGCCCAGAGTTTCTTGAGCAGCTTCTCTCCCTCCGCGGAATCGAGCAGCGCGAACGCCGCCTGGCAAGTGGCGATCACCGATGGAGGATGCCCGGTGGAAAAGAGAAACGGCCGGGCGCGGTGATAGAGAAAATCGATCAGCTCGCGCGAGCCGCAGACGTACCCGCCCATCGCGCCGACGGCTTTGCTGAGCGTGCCCACCTGAATGTGGACGCGGCCGTGGCAGCCGAGATGGTCCACCGTGCCGCGCCCGCCGCGGCCGAGGACGCCCGAGGAATGCGCGTCGTCCACCATCATGATGCAGTTGAATTTTTCGGCGAGGCTGCACAGGTCGGGAAGCGGGGCGATGTCGCCGTCCATCGAAAAAACGCCGTCGGTGATCAGGAGCTTGTGGCCGGGCCAGTTTTCGGTTTCCTTGCAAAGGCGCTCGCAATCGGCCACGTCCTTGTGCTTGAAAACTTTGATCGTCGCGCGCGACAGGCGGCAGCCGTCGATGATGGAAGCGTGATTCAGCTCGTCGGAGAGAATCAGGTCCTCCTTACCGAGAATCGCCGCGACGGTGCCAGCGTTGGCCGTGAATCCTGACTGAAAAACCACGCACGCTTCAGTTCCCTTGAATTTTGCGATTTGTTCTTCGAGGGCCACGTGCAGGTCCATGGTGCCCGCGATGGTGCGCACGGCGCCCGCGCCCACTCCGTGCGTGCGAATCGCTTCGATGGCGGCGCGCCGCAGAGCCTTATGCGTGGTCAGGCCGAGATAATTGTTGGAGCTGAGATTGATGACGTCCTTCCCGTCGAAGTGGGCGACGGGCTTCTGCTCGCCATCGAGAACGCGCAGGCGGAAATGCAGGCCCTTGGCGTCAAGATCGGCGAGCTGATCGTGCAAGTAGGAAAGCGGATTTGCGGTGGCGGTGGTCATGGGAAGAACCTCCCGGCTGGCGCGTCTCAGAGGCCGGCGGGATGGGCCGGCACCGTCTATTCGGACTACGGCAAACCTCTCATGTCATCCCGAGCGCTCGCATGAGGCTTCGCGCCGAGGCGGAGCGAGGGATCTGCTTTCTTGGCCAGTCCGGAAAAAGCAGATTCCTCGGGCAAAAACCGCCCTTCGGAATGACAGGCTTTGGGGCCCGCAGCCCTATTGTACGCGCTCGAAAGCGTAGCCCGAAGCCTCGAGCGCGGCGGTCAAATCGGCCACGTGCTCGGGCCCGCGCGTTTCCATCGTGATGTCGATGGCGGCGTCGCCCAGCACCACGCCGTAGTAGGCTCGGTCGTACATCGTTTCCACGATGTTGGCTTTCTGATCGGCGATAACACGAGCGAGCTTTTCGAGCGCGCCGGGATGGTCGGGGAGATGGATGCGCAGGCGGACCAGGCGGCCGTCCTTGACGAGTCCGCGCCGGATGATGAGCGAAAGGAGGGAGACGTCGATGTTTCCGGCGCTGACCAGAACGCCGAGCTTTTTTCCGTGATTCGGAGTTTTCTTGTTCAGGAGCGCCGCGGTGGCCGCCGCCCCGGCTCCCTCCGCGAGCATTTTTTCTTTTTCGAGAAGCTGCAGGATTGCGCTGGCGATCTCTTCCTCGTCCACGGTCACGATTTCGTCGACGTACTTCCGCACCAAGGGAAACGTCAGCGCGCCCGCCGAACGCACCGCGATTCCGTCCGCAATCGTTTTGTTCGCGGGCAGGGTTACGATCTCGTTTTTGTCCCACGCCGCCTTCATAGAGGCCAGCCTCGCGGACTGCACGCCGATCACTTTGATTTTTGGATTCGTTTCCTTCACCGCGCAGGCGATGCCCGCGATCAATCCGCCGCCGCCGACCGGAATGACCAGGGCGTCGAGGTCGGCGTGCTGCTCGATCATCTCGAGGCCGAGCGTTCCCTGGCCGGCAATCACCGCTTCGTCGTCGAACGGGTGAATGAAGGTGAGGCCGTGCTGTTTCGAGCGGCGAACGGCTTCTTCGCACGCTTCATCGTAGTTCGCGCCAACCAGAATGACTTCCGCGCCGTAGCCGCGCGTAGCCGACACTTTGACGAGCGGCGTGGTGAGCGGCATGCAAATCTGCGCCTGGATGCCGCGTTTCGTCGCGTGATACGCAACGGCCTGCGCGTGATTTCCAGCGGAAGCCGCGATCACGCCGCGCCTCCGCTCGTCTTCAGACAGCAATAAAATTTTGTTCAGTGCGCCGCGCTCCTTGAACGCGCCCGTCATCTGGAGGTTTTCGAGCTTCAGAAAAATTGTGTTGCCCGTCTGCAGCGAGAATTTCTCGGAGCGCACAAACGGCGTGACCACGATCGAACCGCGGATGCGTTCGCTCGCATCGCGGATGTCGTGGAGCGTTACCATCGGGCATGTCCTGTCAGTTTCATATTCATGGGAACCGGCGCCCTTGCCGGTCGGGCACACCTAAACCCGCGTCAGATTCCGCCGGTCGCAAAACGCTATAGCATTACATAAGGAGTGGGCAGCGGCCAACCGATTCCGGCCTGTTGCGGGTCCGGCCAAGTTCGCTTGTGCCAGCCGCGTTCGCTTAGTAGGCTTTTAGTTGAGACCAACTATGTCCGGCACAACTGTACCGAGGGGCCTGTTTTTCGCCATTGTTTTCGCTGCGATCGTGCAGGGGGTTTACGGTTTTCCGCTGCTGCCGGATCGCATGGCGTCTCATTTCGCGGCCTCCGGCATGCCGAACGGGTGGATGACGAAGCCGCAATTCTTCGCTGTCTACGCCGCTACGCTTCTGCCCGCGCTGGTCGTCGAGTTCTGGGTAGGGCGTAGCGTCGCGAAGACGCCTGACGCAAGGATCAATCTGCCAAACAAGGAACACTGGCTCGCCCCAGAGCGCCGCGCCACTACATTCGCCTATTTTGAGAATTTCTTCGCATGGTATGGTTGCGCGCTTCTGCTTCTCGTCGTGTTCATCATGGGGCTGGCCATGCGCGCCAATTTGACTCCCCCGCCCCGGCTGCCGACCGGCCCAACGATCACCGCTCTGGTCGTCTTCGTCTCGTACAACATCGCCGCCGTAGTCATGGTTCTTCGCCGGTTTTCGGCTGCCCGCTAAGCAATGGAAGAGCGGCAATGCGTTCAGGCCGCAACTTCCTTCGGCCGATACCGGCGAACGCGGATTTTGCCTTCTTGTCTCCGCGTGCGCGCGATGTCATACGCGGATTGCATACGCATCAGTGTGTCCATCTTTGGGCCGAAGGCCTTTTCAATCCTGAGAGCCATTTCGCCGGAGAGATCCGCCTTCCCATTCAAGAGACTCGAGAGGGCCGGGCGGGAGACCCGCAAAACCTTCGCGGCGGCCGTCACAGACAAGCCAAGCGGTTCTATGATTTCAGTCCGGATCAATTCCCCGGGGTGCGGCGGATTAAACATCGGCATGGCTTCAATCTCCTTAGGCTCAGTGATAATCCTCGAAGTTCACGTCGCAGATTTCGCGCTTGGTGCTCTCAATCCGGAAGGTCATTCTCCAATTCCGTGTAACGTGGAGGCTCCACGTCCCTTGTCGCTCACCCTTCAGTACGTGCGCTTTCCAGACCGGGATCAATTGAAGTTCGCGCGCTTCCCGCATTGCCTCCAGGTAGACCAACATCTTGCGGAGCTTGTCTACGCTGGAAGGAGGTACGCCTTTGGGATCATCATCCTCATAGAGGCGTCTTAGGCCCTTGTGGACGAAGTTCCGGATTCTCACTCTTGCAGTGTAGCCTGTTACTTTACACTTGTCAATTCCGCGAACGGGGGAATCGCGCCACGAATGAACCCTCGGGGCGGACTTTTCTGGCACGCGAGGCGGGCTTCCGCTACAATCGCGCTCGATCCAGCTGCTCTGCCTTGAATAGCTAGAGCGAGGGCCTACCTTTGAGTTTCAGCCAGCGCCTTCGGGAAATTCGCGACGGTTTCGAACCCGCCTTTTGGGTCGCGAACGTCAGCGAAATCTTCGAGCGGCTGGCCTACTACGGCGCATTCTCCTCGCTGGCAAATTACCTGCACGAATCGCTGAATATTCCCACGGAGCAAACCGGCTCGCTCGCGGGCCTGTTTGGCGGGATGGTCTGGTTCCTGGCAATCCTCGGCGGCGCTGTGGCGGACCGCTTGGGCTTTCGTCGCGCGCTCTCGCTCGCCTACCTGATATTGGCGTGCGCCTATTTTCTGATCGGCTCGCTCGGAGCGGCGTGGATGGCGCCGGTTCGCAACACTGTGCCGCTGCTTGGGCTCGTCACCTTCGTGTTGGTGCTGCCCGCATTGGGAATCTCGATGGTGAAGCCCAGCGTTGTGGGCACCACTGCGCGCGCTTCCAGCGAAAACGTCCGGTCGATCGGCTACTCTATCTACTACACGCTGGTGAACATCGGGGGCGCGGCGGGCCCCTACGTGGCTTCGTGGGCGCACCGGCATCTGGGGGTTGAAAACGTCTTTCGCGTATCCGCGCTGAGCGTCCTGCTGATGTTCTTTGCCGTGCTTTTGTTTTTCCGGGAGCCGCGGCGGGCGGGCGAGATTCAGGCCACGAGCCTCGCGGAAAGCGCGCGAAATCTGCTCACCGTCCTCACCAATCCGCGTTTTTTGATTTTTCTGCTGATTTTCTCGGGGTTCTGGATCGTCTTTTGGCAGCAATACATCGTCTTGCCAATCTACATTCACGCGTACATCGACCCACACGCGGACGTCGAGCTGATTCTGATCACCGACGCGGCGACGGTGATTTGCCTGCAATTTGTAGCCACTTATTTCACGCAAAAAATCCCGGCTTTTCGCGCCATCACGATCGGGACGCTCGTGACCTCGCTCGGCTGGCTCATCGTGGCGTCTCATCCCGCTATATGGGCGGTCGTGTTGTCCATTTTCGTCGTGGCCATCGGCGAAATCATTCTTTCGCCGCGCTACTACGAATATGTTTCGCGCCTCGCGCCGCCGGGGCAACAGGGCACTTACATGGGCTTCGCTTTCGTGCCCATCGGAATCGGATCGCTGATCGGTGGATGGCTGGGCGGGCGGCTGATGCACCACTTCGGAGAAGTCGCGCAGCAGCCAGCGGAAGTGTGGTGGGCGATTTCCGGAATTGGAGTCAGCACCGCGCTGCTGTTGTGGCTGTATCACTACGTTGTAAAAACCGACTTACCCCCGGCGCAAACGTAAGCCTTTTTTTGCTCCCATTGCGGCGCGTGCCGAAGTAACGAAAAGACTACACCCCGCCAAGAAGCGCCGCGAAGCCGGCGCATTTCAACCGCATGATTGCATGGAATGAGGAATCGTCTATTCATGGCACTGTTGCTGGCATCCGTGGTGTTTGTGTACGCCAACACGCTGGCGAATCAATTCGTCATGGACGACGAGCTGTACATTCTCCGCAACCCGCAGGTGACCGATCCTTCGCTGCAGCGGCTCTTCTCGCCTCACCCGGTCAGCGCCCTCTTCAGGCCGGTTACGTTCGCCACTCTGGCGCTGAACTGGGGGCTCAGCGGCTCAAGCCCGATGAGTTATCATCTGATAAATATGGCGTTCCACGGCGCCGTCACGTGGCTGCTCTATATCTTGCTGCTGGAACTTCTCGGCAGCGCGCCGGAAACAATGGCGGTGGCTTTCGCGGCCGCGCTGCTCTATGCCGTTCACCCCATTCATACCGAAGCGGTGGCGTGGGCCGTGGGCCGCGCCGAGCTTCTCGCCGCGGGATTTCTCTTTGCCGGATGGATTCTGCATCTGCGCGATCGCCCGGCCGCGTCGCTCGCGTGCTTCGCCGCGGCGCTGCTCTCGAAGGAATCCGCCGTCGCGTTCTTTCCACTGATCGTGCTGGGCGACTATGCGATCGGGAAGTGGAAGTCGCGACTACGCTACGCGCTGGCCGCGGGCCTTCTGCTGCTCTATCTTGGAGCGGTCTGGAAAATCGACGGCGGGCGGTTCGGCCCCGCGGAGATTCCCTTCGTTGACAATCCCCTCGTGCATCTTTCTTCGAGTTGGAGGATTTTAAACGCCCTGCGAGTGGCATGGAAATACATCGCCCTGCAAATTTGGCCGGCGGCGCTTTCCTGCGACTATTCGTTCAATCAGATTCCGGTCTTCCGCGACTGGCGCCATACGCTGCCGGCAGCGCTCGCGGCTGCGGCGATCTTGGGCGCTTGGGTCTGGGCCGTGCGCGTCAGGCGAGCGCCATGGATCCTGGCGGGCGGTATCTATTTCTCAGGCTTTGCGGTGACGGCAAATATCCTGCTGCCAACGGGCACGATCATGGGTGAGCGGCTGGCGTATCTTCCGTCCGCCGGATTTTGCCTATTGCTGGCGCTGGGTTGGAGTTGGATTTGGCGCAAGAAGGAATATCTGGCGTGGGGATTGCTCGCCGCGATCGTTCTTGCCTTCTCCGTGCGCGCGGTCGTGCGAAACCGCGACTGGCGGGATACGTTCGCGCTCTACTCCGCAGCGGTGCGCGCCGTTCCGAACGACGCGAAAATGCACGCCAATCTTGCAGGAGAGTATTTTTCGCGCGGCCAGCTGGAAGCGGCGGCGAAGGAATACCAGATCGCGCTGCGGATCAATCCTGAATCGCCGGACACCATGGCATTTTACGCGGCGCTCGAATTTCAGAGAGGAAATTATCTGCCCGCCGGCGCCATGATGGAAAAAGCATTGAGCATGAGCGGAAGGAACGACCTCAACTACGATTTCATGGTCATTACGTTTGCGTCCATCCTGATGAAAACGAGCCACACCGATGGCGCCCTGGAATACCTGAACCGCGAAATCGCGCAAGCGCCCACCTATGCACCGGCCTGGTCGATGCGCGCCGCGCTTCGTTACGAACAAGGCGACTGGGGGGCAGCGCGCACGGACGCGGAAACCGCTCTACGCCTCGATCCGGGCAATTCGCAAGCAAAGATAGTTTTGGCGCCTTTGAACCTGGTGCCCGAATAGCATTGGCCGCTGACGTCTCACGATTTGCAAATTACAGTCGCAGCTCTCAGCCGATTTTCTATCGCTGCATTCAAAGATGCCTTACGCGAGAATTTCCGATGCGATAGAAACCACTTCGTCCGCGATCGCGAGGCTGGACGTAAGACCGGGCGACTCGATGCCGATCAGCTGGACCGCTCGGGGAACGTTCGCGTCTCGCTCGATTACGAAATCGGCGATGCCTTCGTGGCCGGGCGCCACGAGCTTCGCTCGGATCCCCGAATAGGCGAGCTGCAGATCCGCGGCCTCGATTTCCGGAAGCATCGGCTTGGCGCGCCGGACGAACTCTTCGACAGGCAGGCGGTTCCGCTCGTAGTCGTTTTTCTCTTTAATGTAATCTGCGGTGGGACCGACGAGCACTGTATCCCAGAGCGTGCGCGTCAAGTGGACGCCGAGGCTCAAGCCGTCCGCGTGTGGCAGTGGGTATACTAAATTGTTAATCAAATGCGACTTCGCCCGCACCAGCTCGCAATATTCCCCACGCACCGGGTAGATCCGGTGCTCGCGGTTTCCGAGCATGGCCGCGATGTCGTCCGCGAAAAGCCCCGCACAATTGATCACGCAGCGTGCCTCGATGGTCTCGGCGGAGCGCTCGGCTCCGTCACCGTCGCCCCCTTCGCAGAGCGTGACTGCAACGGAATCGGCGCGCGGTTCGAGCCGCACGACCCGCGTGCGCCTCAGCAGGCTCGCGCCCTGCTCCGTGGCCATGCGCGCCAGCGTTTTGATCAGGTCTTCGGCGGAGACGATGCCGGTCGACGGCACCTCGAGGGCCGCGAACGCCGCGATGTGCGGCTCGCGCGCTCGCACCGCGGCGCGATCCACAATGCGCAAGCCTGTGACGCCATTGGCACGGCCGTTTTCGGCCAGGCGCTCGAGCGCGGGCAGTTGCGTTGCGTCGTGAGCCACGACCAGCTTCCCGCAATGCCGGTGCGGCACATTGTGCGCCGCGCAGAATTCGTACAGCATCCGATTGCCCGCAACGCACAGCCGCGCCTTGAGCGAGCCGGGAGGATAGTAGATGCCCGAATGAATCACGCCGCTGTTGCGCGTGCTGGCTCCCATGCCGAGCCTGGGCATCTGCTCGACGAGAAACACGTCACTCCAGCGCTGTGAAACCGCGCGCGCGACCGCGCAACCGACTACGCCGCCGCCGATGATGACGATATTCGCGCGATCCATACTGGAAGAATACTAGAGGTTGGAGTCGGGAGGCTGGAGAAAACCCTTGGCGGGATGCGACGCTCGCCATAGCTGACGCTCGACGAGTCAACCGTAATTTTCGTTTGATTCGAGCGCGCGCGGGTGTAGAAATGTGCCTTGCCTGAAAACCTGCCTTAACGACCGGACGTTCCTGGAGGATCGCGATGTCGTGTAACTCGCTCTGTAATTCGTGGTGGAAAGCTTGTCTTACGCTCGCCGCGGTGATTTTTCTAGCGGTAAATTCTTCCGTGGTTTCCGCGCAGACGGGCCGGCCTGAGGCGCCGCCGTTCGACGCCTCTCGAATGACGATGCAGCCTCCGCCGCCAGAGGGCGTCGCGATTCGCGCCGGGCGCCTGTTTGATCCGCGTACAGGAACAAACCTCGCGAACCAAGTGATCGTAGTTCAAGGCGAACGCATCACGGACGTGGGCCCCGCAGACCGCGTGAAGATTCCGGCAGGCGCTCGCGTGATCGACCTAAGCGGCGCAACCGTGCTTCCCGGACTGATCGACCGCCATGTCCACTTAATGCAGGACCACGAGCCGAACGAAGCTCGCGCGCTGATTATTGGGCAGCATTACGCGCTCGCCGACCTCTATGCCGGCTTCACCACAGTCCAGGATATGAACTCGCCGTTCACGTATGCGACGGTCGAGTTGCGTGACGCGATCAACAAAGGGCAAATCGTCGGCCCGAGAATGCAGGTCACCGGTCCGGCGGTGAACCCGCGGGGCGCGACGTACTATCCGGCACCGTCGGAAGTGGGCCAGTTCGGCATGGGGCCGGGGCTGCCGGTCTGGCAGAACGCGCAAGACGTCAACTCGCCCTGGCTCGCGCGCGCCGCCGTTCGCGACCATTCGCACTACGGCACGGACTGGATCAAGATTTACGAAACGGAAGACTACGAGGGAAGCGGATACCCGGTGCCGTCGGGCGCGGGCGCGTTCATGCCGGACGGCAAAATGATCACGGTCCCGTCGCTGACACTTGAGGAGAATCAGGCCATCGTCGACGAAGCGCATCGCCGCGGCCTGAAGGTGGCCTGCCACGCATACGGCGGCGAAGGCTTGCGAAATTGCCTTCTTGCGGGGGTCGATCTGCCCATACACGTGATCGTCGGGGTGACCGGCGCCGAAGGATTGGACGACGAAACGATCCGCCTCTTTAAGCAGCCGCTGGCCGATGGAACGATGCGTCCCGTAAACCAGACGCTTTGGGATTTGGCGGGCCCGCTGGAAGTGGCTGACTTGAAAGTCAGTGGCGGCAAGAAGACGCGCTTCGCGCTGACGGAATTCAGCTTCAAGCGCCTCGTCGCCGCGGGCGTGACCCAGATATTCGGCAGCGGCGCCTACACCGTAGGGCACGGCGTGCAGGCCTATCAATTTGGCCTCTACGTCAAGTGGGGGATGTCCCCCGCGCAGGCGCTGCGCATGGCCACCAGCGACGCCACCGTGGGCATCAACTACGATCTGGGTAAGCAGATCGGGTACGTTGAAAAAGGAAGGTTCGCCGATCTCGTGGCCGTCTCCGGCAATCCGCTCGAGGACATCACGGAAATGGAGCACGTGAAATTCGTGATGAAGGGCGGCGTGGTGTATCGGAACGATTTGACGAAGTAGGTTCTCCTCCCAACAATCTCGGAACTGCTCGCAAAGGAAAACGGCCGGCGCGTCGGTGAAATGCCAACGCGCCGGCCGGTTGAGTTTTTGAGGGTTTAGAAGCCGAGCTTCAATCCGAGCTGCATGGTTCGCGCGCTTCCCGAACCGACCAGCGGATTGCCCGCCATGACGTCCGGAGTGGCGCAGCCGCAACCGAACGTCCCTTGCTGTCCTCCGGGATCGTTGCCGACGCCGTAACCAGCAACCGAGCCGTACGGATTGGCGTAGTTGGGATGATTGAAGATGTTGAAGAACTCGACCCGGAATTGAGCGCTAAACCGCTCCCGGAACGTGAAATTCTTGAACACGGAGAAATCCACATTCTTGAAGCCGGAGTCGCGGAACGTGTTCCGGCCCAGATCGCCGAAACTCCCGGGGGCCGGCGGAGTCATAACCGAGTTGCCGGAAGCGAAGCAGCCGAGGCCCGCAAGGTTGGAACCGGATGCGGCTTTTGTCTGGCACTCGCCCCATAGAGTTGCTGAGTTTGACAGGACCGTGCTCTGTCCGGTTACTCCACTCGTGACAGTGCAAGTGCCCCCAATACAGTAGGGAATGGAATTTGCGCCCTGGGATTTGAAGTCCGCAGGATTGCCGGAGAAATTCCAGCGGTCGGTATTGTCTCCGCCGGCGAAATTGTTCGTGGAATCCCACACGGTCCATGGCTGGCCGCTCTGCAGGGTGATGATCGCGTTCAGCTTCCATCCCTCCAGCATCTGGGCGTAGCCTTTCACCGACGGGATGTCGTAAGTCGTCGTAAACGTGAAGCGGTGGCGAATGTCAAAGTCGCCGCTCGCGTACTCCAGCTGTGGATTGAAGCTATCCTGCGGGAGGAATGATTGACGATTGAGAGAGTTGGTGTCCAAGCCGTGGCTATACGTGTAACCGGCAGTGAAGGAGACTCCGTGGGAAAGCCGCTTCGTCAGGGTCGTCTGTAGGCCGTTGTAGTTGGACCGCCCGTCGTTCGAGAGCTGGTCGACGAACCCGAGCCAGGGGAACTTGGTCCCCACAATCGGGCTGGGGGTTCCGTTGGCCAGCGTCTGATTCAGATCTCGGAAGCCCTCCAAACGGGAACCGTGGGTACCGACATACTCAACCTCCAGCGAGAGATCGTTGCCGAAAGCGTGCGTGACTCCGAAATTCCATGAGGTGACGTAAGGCGTCGTGAGATTCGGATCGACGGACAAGATGTTGCACTGTCCCGGATCCGATCCCACGCCGTCTCCGCACGCGGGCGCAACTGAACTCGGGAAGACAACGCCATTCCAGTTGAGCGAGCTCTTGCCGACTTTGGCCACGAGAAGCGGATTTGAGCCGCCGCCGGCAAGCGTGGTTGGCGCCACACTGCACGTATTGCCCGGAAGGACGTCCGCCGTGGGGCAATAGATAATGTTGGCTGCCGTAGGCACTGCTGCGACCGTCAGCGCCGTGCTGTTTTGAAGGTCTCCCTCCTGCAACAGCGTCGCAATCGTCAGCACCGAGTACATGATATTGAATCCGGCGCGAACGACGGTTGTGCCTTTCCCGGTGACATCCCACGCGATTCCAACACGTGGAGAGAAGTCCTTATGATCGCCCTTCCACAGACTGCCTCCCAATTGCGACTGGTCGGCCATTCCGCTTGGCGAAGACGGGTCAAAGCTGCCAAACAGACCGCTAGCCTCCTTCACGGGCGATACGTAGGAGTACCGGAGACCCAAGTTCACGGTGATTTTGGGTGTCAGGCGCCAGTCATCCTGAGCAAATCCGGCGTATGACATCCAGTTTGAGACGCGGGTCGGATTGCCGGTGAGGAGATATCCTCGCGACGGGTTTCCGGAGAAGAAATCTTCGAGAGGCGTGCTGCTGCCTCCCATGGTTTGGCCACCCTGGAAATCGATGCGGCCCCTTGCGGTGTCGAAAGAAGCAGAGTCGACTTCAATGTGCGCTATCTCGATGCCGAACTTGAAGGTGTGCTTGCCCAGCAAATAAGACACATTGTCCTGACCGTCGTAGTACGGGTTGTGGAAGTCAAACGGCCGATTGTGCCAGGTGCCAAGCTTTTCGTAGCCGGTAAGATTGATATTCGGCAATCCGCCGGTACTTGTGATCCCCGTGTCGATTGGATAGCCCGAGGCAGTCCCATTGGCGAGAACGCCGGCGTCGGCCGGGAAAAAGTTGAAGTCTACCTTGTTGTAACCGAAGCGCATTTCGTTGACCAGGGTGGAATTGGGGGTATAGACCCAAGCCCCGGATGCCGTGTAGGTGCGGATGGGTGCGTTGTCCTCGAACGCCGCATTCACGAAGGGGTGATCTTCCCCCAGGCTGGAGTAGTTGCCGATCAGCAGGAGTCCATTCAGCGTATTTTTGTCGTTGATGTGGTAGTCGATTTTTCCGACCCCGTTGTCGCTCACATTGGTGTTCGGAAACGTACTCGTATAGCCCTTCGCGGTGCCCGTATTCGCGGGCCACAAACCACCGGTGCACGAGTAGGAGGCAAAGCCCGCCGGCGTTGTGGGCAATGGCGTTGGGCATCCGGCCAGCGCCAGGCTGACAGGACTAACAGTTAGGCCCGGTGTTGCTTGTACAGCCTGGATCGCGTCCACCATGCTGAGCTTCGCATTCGTTCCGCCGAGCGAATCCGTGACCGGAATACCACCCGTTACAATGGCGTTTCCGACGAACGATCTCAGCCCCTCATAACCCGCCAGGAAGAAGAGCTTGTCCTTCTTGATCGGCCCGCCGACCACCCCGCCGAACTGCTTTAATTGCGCCGGTAGCCGGTCGCAGAAATGCGGAATGGGATTGACGCAAGTCCCGCTGACCGGCGCGGGGTTAAAGGCGTTGCGCGCCGCCCAGGATTCGTCGCGGCCGAACGCGTACGCCGTCCCGTGGAACGAATTGGTTCCGGACTTGACGCCGACGTTGACGACGGCGCCGGGCTTCCAGCCGAACTCCGCCTTGGCATTCTCCTCGAGATTAAATTCCTGAATCGCGTCGATGGGCAGAATGGTCGCTCCATCGGTGAACGGACTTGGCATGTTTGCAATCGGCCGGGAATCGTAGAAGTTGGCGTTGATGATGCCATCCACCATCCAGGCGGATTCATCGGGGCGGACGCCGTTGGAACTCTGCGTCCATGGGCCGCCTCCAGGCTGCACGGTCACGCCCGGGCGCAGGGACAGCAGGTTCTGGTAGTTCCGGCCATTCAGGGGCATGTCATTGATGTCGGCGTTGTCCAGCGTGCCGCCGAGGGTGGCGTTCGTGGTCTCCACGAGCGGGGCAGCTTCGGTGACGGTCACCGTCTGTTCCTGCTCGCCGGGTTGCAGGGTCAAATCCACCCGGACTTCCTGGCCGACCTGGATCGCTACGTTGGCGCGGTCCAGCCGCTTGAAGCCCTTGGCTTCGCCGCGAACCGTGTAGGTACCGGGCGTCAGATTCGGCGCGTTGTATTCCCCGGCGTCGTCCGCGGTGAGCGTGCGGGTGACGCCGCGCTCGACGTCTGTCACCGTGACCGCAGCGCCGGCGACCACGCCGCCGCTCGTGTCGGTGACCGTACCGAGGATCCGTCCGTTACTGGATTGCGAAAACGCCGGAACGCCGAGCAGCAGCAGGGCAAGCATTCCGCCCAGCCATTGCATCCCCGTCTGGCAAGAAAGATTCCAAGTGTTCTTGTCTATGAGAGTCAAATGATTCATTCCTGGACCTCCTGTCCATAACGATCTGTCTATAAAGTCAAAGTCATTGCTTCGGAATCAAACTCGAACGCACCACCCACCCGTAATCTCGGTCTCGACTGCGCACACACCCACTCGGACCCAAGTCAGACCTCTCCGCGAAACAAAGGGGAGAAATCCCCCTGACAATCGCATTTGCGCTGGTTTCGGACACATGTCCTCCGAAACATTTTTTAAGTAAGGGAAGCGTTCGCGCTGACGACCGCGACGCAGGGCCTGGAGGAGGTCACGCTCTACGCAGCCGGCACCTTGCACCGGACTGCGTTACAAATGGCACCCACCCTGGTAAAACTACTTGGCCGATTTATTAAGCTCTAATTCCAGTATAAAACCCCATGGAAAGAGACCCAACACCCTTACTTATGATGAGCGAATTTTGATTCCTGGAAAGTCGCGTGTCAAGCGGATTTTCGCCGCCTGCTGTCGTAGTCGAAATGGAAGCACGAAGTGAAACAGCAATTCGCCGGTGATATTTTCCCGCTACGAGACGTGATCTCCAAACTTTCGCGCTCGCTGCGAAACGAATTCATGCCTTCGCCGGCTTCCGCGGCAGCGAGGAAACCCACACCGAACATTCCACGAAACGAAAACGGGCGCGGCCTCGATCAAGGCCGCGCCCGTTTTCTAATTCAAGTCAGTGGCCAGTGCGAAGTAGTCTTCGCACCGGCCGGTTAGACGATTAGAACGAGAGCTTCAATCCGACCTGCATCACGCGCTGGCTACCCGAACCGATCAGCGGGTTGCCGGCCGCGAAGTCAGGCGTCAAGAATGAGGCACCGAACGCCGTGTTTGGACCGGGCGCATTTCCGGTGTTAACCGAGCTCGAAGCGCCAGACGGATTCGCGGCGATGGGGTGGTTCAGGACGTTGAAGACTTCCCAGCGCGCCTGGATCCCGTAACGCTCCTTGAACGTGAAGTTCTTGAAGATGGAGAAGTCCCAGTCCTTGAAGCCCTGGTCACGAAGGATATTCCGGCCCATATTGCCAAAGCTTCCAAGCGCCGGTGGGGTGATATACGAGGCGCCGTTGGGCGAAACGTAGCAACCCGCTTGAACGAGCGCGTATCCGGAAGTGGTATGCGCCTCGCACCCAGCGATGGCTGCCGCTGTTTGCGCGGCGTTCAAGGATTGTGCGGTGCCATACGGGTTCGTTATGTTGCACGAAACGCCGCCGGTGACAACGTTTGTGAGCGAAGTGTTGGACAACGGCAGCGTTCCGCCTGATCCGTTAGGAGCGGCCGCGAACCCAAAGCAATCCGGGAAACTATTCTTGCCCGACGGGAAATCAGACGCTTTGCCGGAGAGGTTCCAGCGGTCGGCGTTTTCGCCCGTCCCGCTAAGGTTGTCGGCGGGATCGTAGGTCTGCCATGGCTGCGCGGTGGCGAACGTCACGATCGTGTTGAGCTGCCATCCCTCCAGCAATTGCCCGAAACCCTTGATTCCGGGAATATTGTAGGTCGCGGTGGCGGTCAGGCGATGACGAACGTCGAAGTCGCTGGCCGCATAGTCCTGCGCCAGATTGTTGCTGTCTTCTGGGTTCAACCCAAACCGATTCAACGATCCGTTATCCAGTCCGTGGCCGTACGTGTATCCGACGTTGAACAGCAGACCATGTGACATCCGCTTGGTCAGGCTCACTTGCAAGCTGTTGTAATTAGAATACGCGCTGTTCCCCACCTGGTAGATGTATCCCAAATATGGGAACTTGTTGAAGTATGGGCGCGCCTCTTGCACGGCCTGTCCATTCGCCGAACAGTTATTTACCGGAGCTACCGTGCATTGCACCGGCGGAGTGATCCCAATGGCGTTCGCCCGGTTGGGGCCGCACGCGTCGCCCGATTGCGCAGTCGTAAGGCTGTTCAAACAATACGCCGATCCGAGCGGCGATTGGTTTATGTCCGTAAAGCTCAGGAGCCTGTACCCGTGGTTGCCAACGTATTCAACTTCCAAGGACAGATTTTGACCGAAGGCGTGAGTTAGTCCCAAGTTATAGTTGATAACGAAGGGTAGCTTGAGATTTTGGTTTACAGACATGAGGTCGCACGGGGAAGGTGCGGTGACTGGGAGGTGCGTGACCGGGTTCGTAAAGGTTGCACCGTCGCCGCACTTCGGGCCGCCGGTGGACCCAGGCAGGACGGTCGTCTGCCCGCTGCCACACGCAGATGCTGCGAATGCCGGACCATGCGTAACGCCGGGATCCCAGCAAAGTTGATTAGGCGCGAAACCGGCGGAACCGAGATTGTTAGTGCCGCCGCCGGTACCAGGGCAAGTAATTGGAAGCGCGTAGCTGCTTGAGCAAGTGATCGTAGCCGCCGTCGGGATGGCGTTGATCGCGGTGGAGCCGTCACCCTGCATGTTGAATTGTCCTTCGAACGTTTCCAGCGTCCACGTTTCGTGAATCATCCCGATGCCGAGCCTCACGACAGTCGTCCCATTCCCCATCATGTCCCAAGCCAAGCCAAAGCGTGGCTCGAAATCAAAGGGATCGGGTTTCCAGATCGAACCGAATCCGGGCTGACCTTGCTGGACCATGCCCGTCGGCGAGGACGGATCGAAGTTGCCAATGTTGTTGAATGCGTCCTTAAACGGCGTGAACATCATATAGCGGATACCAAGGTTAACAATCAGCTTAGGTGTCACGCGCCAGTCGTCTTGGACATACCCAGCGTAGTTAAAGGCAGTCAACTTTGAAAGCGGTTGACCCGAAAGCAAGGTTGCGCCCGAAAGAGCTCCTGCGAAGTAGTCTTCCAGTGAAGTCGAATTGCCTCCAAGCAGCTGCCCGCCGAAGAAGTTGAATCGGCCGCGGCCGTTATTAAAGACCGCCGCATCGGCTTCGACATGAGCGAATTCGCCGCCGATCTTGATCGAGTGCTTGCCTCTGAGGAGAGAAACCGAATCTTGGACGTCCCAATATGGGTTGGGGGTAAAATATTGCGGGCGGTTAAACGCGGTTCCCACAACCGGCGTGCCGCCGTTCCCAAAACCTTGAATAACGATGCTCGGCAGGCCGCCTGCGAGAGGGTTCGTTACGCCTGTGTTGACGCCATACGAGCTCGCGGGGCTATTTACGTCGATGTTGACGAAGTCAAATGTGGCTTTGTCGTACCCGAATCGCGCCTCATTGACCACGTTGGAGTTTGGTGTGTAGACCCAGCTCGCGGTAATTGATGTCGTGCGGATAGGCGCATTGTCTGTGGCATTTTGCGAAACAAAGGCATGATCTTCTCCCGTTGAATTGTAGTGGCCATAGAAGAACATGCCGTTGAAGGAGTTCTTGTCATTCGGGTGATAGTCGAGCTTGCCGACCCCGTTGTCGCTAGTGTTTAGAGTGGGGAAAGTGCTGAGGAAGCTGGTCGATGCGCCGGAATTCGGGAATATTTGACTGCTTCCGTCCATACCCGTGCAAGTGGCGGTCGTAGCGGTGGGCTCGGTGCAACCGGACAATTTCTCACTGACAGCGCTTCTCGGTATGCCCGCCGTCTGGAGGGCCTGAATCGCGTCCACCATGCTCTTCCCAGCATTCCCTACTGACGCAGTCGCAGGAACCTGTATATTTCCAACGAATCCAATAAGGGAACGCAAACCCTCATACCCTCCGAAGAAGAAGAGCTTGTCTTTAATGATTGGTCCGCCCGCCACTCCTCCGAACTGCTTCAATTGGGCGTCTGTTTGTTTGCATGACCCGCTGACAACGATCGCGCAGCCAGATATAGGATTCGCGACGTTGAAGTAGTTCCGCGCGTCCCAGCCTTGATAGCGACCGAACGCGTAAGCATCGCCGTGAAGCGTATTGGTGCCCGACTTGATACCAACGTTCACGATCGCACCGGCCTTCCAGCCGTACTCAGCCTTCGGGTTTTCCTGGAGGTTGAATTCCTGAATCGCGTCTACGGGCATGATCGTCGCGCCGTCCGTGAACGGGCTGGGCATGTTGATCACCGGACGGCCGTCAAAGAAGTTGGCGTTGATTACGCCTTCGATGAGCCACACGGACTCATCCGGACGCACGCCGTTCGTGCTCTGCGTCCACGGTCCGCCGCCGGGCTGAAGCATGACGCCGGGGCGCAAGCCGAGCAGATTCTGGTAGTCGCGGCCATTCAACGGCAGGTCGATGATGTCAGCATTCTCCAGCGTGCCGCCCATGGTGGCGTTGGTCGTCTCGACGAGCGGCACTGCCTCGGTGACCGTCACAGTCTGATTCTGCTCGCCGGGCTGCACGGTGAGGTCCACGCGAACTTCGTGGCCCACCTCGATCACGACGCCTTGGCGCTCAATCCTCTTGAACCCCTTGGCTTCCGCGCGAACCGTGTAGTTGCCGGCGGTCAGGTTCGGAGCGTTGTACGCGCCCGCGTCGTCGGTGGTCAGGGTACGAGTGATACCCCGCTCCGTGTCGATGACGGATACCGTGGCACCGGACACCACGCCGCCGCTCTGGTCGGTGACCGTTCCCAAAATACGTCCGAAGCTGCCTTGCGAATACGTAGGCAGGCAAAGTAAAAGAAGCACGAAGACTCCACCCAGTACTTGCGCGGCTTTTTTCGTCCGCGCACCCCAACACCCCTTCACCACTTCCAGGACTGAACTCATTTTCCGGACCTCCTGTCAAAACTATTGTCCAAAGAGTCATTTCCGATCTTGCCAGCACCCCACCCAAAACAAGTTCCCCAAAACGCAAACTGCGGAACCGCCACGAATTCCTGCGGTTCTGGTCTGCGGCCCCATGAATTCCGGCCCTGCCGGTTGCATGCAAGGCTCCGCATTGCTCAACCCGTAATTAAAACGAGGTGGACTTCCGACAGAAGGTAAAGCGCGCGACTCATACCCGAATCACGCGTTGCGCCAAAACGTATTCTCAATTGATGAACACCCAAGGCACATTTACCATCCCCCTAACCACGGACGGTCACTACACCCATGACCTATCGCATGGAAAGGCCCCACCACTCACGATGGGTGGGATTCTTCATCCGAGTTAGGTCCCAGTCAAGCTTTATTTTTGTCAAAAATCGTGCTGGATACTGAGGGATAACCTTGCGCTACAGCAGGATGCGGGGGCACAACGGGATTTCGGTCTCGACGGCGCCCAAACTGGCCCCAAAATCCCGAAGGCGACAGCCGGGCAAGAATCTCGGCTCCGCGTTATTCCCCCGCGCCCAAGGGAAGAAAGTACTGCGTGCCCTTGACCGGCTCCTGTAAACGGCGCAGAAGCTGCTGGAGATCGGCGTTGCGCTCGACGAAATCAATTTCGGAAGTATTGATCACCAGGAGGTTCGACGCGGAATAGCGGAAAAAGAAATGCTCGTACGCGCGCACGACTTCCTCGAGATACGCGCGGGAGATTTGCGATTCGGCGGGAGACCGTTTCCTGGCGATGCGTTCGCGCAGCACTTCGGGGGTCGCTTGAAGGTAAATCACCAGATCGGGAGGCTTCAGTCCCTCGGCAAACATTTCAAAGTAGCGCTCGTAGAGCTTCAACTCTTCGTTGTCCAGGTTGATGTAGGCGAAGATCTTGTCCCTCTCGAAGAGATAGTCCGCGACCACGGGCGAGGCGTCGCTTTGCTGCGTTTCGAGAAGGCGGCGGCGCCGCTCGATCAAGAAATAAAATTGCGCGCGAAACGCCGCGCCCGGCTTCTCCCGGTAAAAATCGGCGAGGAACGGATTGTCTTCCGGATCGAACACACGCCTTGCATGCAACCGGTCGGCGAGGACCTGAGCCAGCGTCGATTTCCCCACACGAATGGGGCCCTCGATCGCGATCGTGCGCGGCGGCTCGAACGCCGGCGCCGTCTGCGGAGCGGAGGAAGATCGCGGCATGGGTCGGGATTATAGCCGAAAGTCCGGCGATTGGAGTTGTGGCAATCCCGCCGGGCAAGGCTGGCGCAATGGCAAGAAAAAGCGCGGCGTGAGAGAACTACGAGGAAGCCGCCGCGCTTCGAGCTAGGCGAGCTTGGCAGGATTGCTGCGAGGCTGCGGCGTGACGCTGCGCGGGGAAAACGGAAACGCGGCGGGCGCGGCGGGCAGCTCAATCCGGAAAGTGGCGCCACCCTCCGGGCGGTTGTAACAGGAGATCTCGCCGCCCTGATCGCGAACCAGGCCGTAACAAATGCTCAAACCGAGCCCGGTCCCTTTGCCCACCGGCTTTGTGGTGTAAAACGGATCGAAGACCAGATTGGGATCGCGCATGCCCGGTCCGGTGTCGGAGAAAAGGATGACCACCTTCCCTTTTTCAAAGAGCGTTCGCACGGTGAGACTGCCGCCGCCGGCTTCCTGCATGGCGTAAACCGCGTTATTGATGATGTTGGTGAAGACCTGCAGCATTTGATTCATGTCGGCGCGCACTTCCGGGATCCCCGTAGTAGCCTGCACATCGATGCGGATATTTTTCCCCCGGAGATCGAACCGGCGGAACTGCGCGGCCGTGTTGACGACGGTGTTGATGTCGATCGTCGAGCGCTGCTCGCTGGGCGATTGGCGCGCGAAGCTGAGCAAATTGTTGACCAGCGTGCGCGTGCGGCGCGCCTGCTCGCGAATCTTCTCGGCCAGGGACCTCGTTCGCTCTCCCATCGCCGGATCGTCGGCCAACAACTCGGAATATCCCAGTATCGCCGTGAGCGGATTGTTGATTTCGTGCGCGGCGCCTCCGACGAGCTGCCCGATGGACGCCAGTTTCTCCGACTGCACGAATTGCGTTTGCAGGCGCTTTAGATTGTCGAGCGAATCCTGCGAGGCGCGGAGCAACCGCACACGCTCGCGGTCAATCAGTTCGTGGCGCAGAAACGCGAGAGAACCGAGCGGAAGCACGGCCGCGAGGGTCACGAAAATGCGAAACTGATGCACGGCCATGGGCGCGTGGCTGAATTTCATGCACCACATGCCAATCACCGGCAGCGAGAGAAGCGCCAGCCGCGCCAGGCGCGAAGCCCACGGCGAATCGTCGGCGGAATGATCTTCCTGGGGCGCCTCGTCTCCGGAGGCTGAGGCAAAGTTAGGTTCCTCCCCGCGATTCTGGTACGCCAGGATGCCCGCAACGCAAAGCCAGAGAAACGAAATCAGAAGCGGCAGGTCGTAGAGACTGCCCCTGGTGTACGTGCCACGTCCCACCATCATTTGGATTGCCAACAATCGAAGGACATAAATGGTCCTCGCACCCGCAAGATGCGCGTAGACCTGCCGCCAGTATCCCCTGGTTTGCAGGCAGAGTGCGCCGGCCCCGCCGACGAAGACCAGATTCTGAAGCAATGCAATGGCGCTGAAGGCCCGAACGTAATTCCGGCCGTCTGCCACAACGTACTGCCAGGGAACAACGGCGAAGACGTAGAGGTAAAGCCACCAGCACAGAATCAGCGCAAAGTCCACGTAGCGATACGCATTCCTGCGGTCATCCGGGCGCTTGTGCGGCTGCAGGGCGAGCGCTGCAATCATGGGTATGGCGTGCAGGTAAAAGACGACGTCCATGTTGAAATGAGCGCCGTTGAAGAGATACGGAGTATTCCGATGCTGGTAAACCTGTATATAGGTCCAGATTGTCTGTCCCGCAAGCCAGAACGAGCTGCCCAGAGCAAGCAGCATCCAGAAAGCTCTCTTGCGCCAGTCGGGGGTTACCGCGTTGATCAGAAGAGAGCCGTTGACGAGCAGCGGCATCAGGCAGAGCAGGACATCCGCCGCCGAGGTTCGCGCGATGCCGGCCGGGACCCACAAGCAAACGGCAACGTATCCTGCAAGCAGGAGGATCCAGGCGGATCCGACAAACCAGGCGGCGCGGGAGAAAGGCCTCATATTCCGACAGATTCCTGATTCTACCCTGAAGGGGGAGGCCTCCCGATTCGGCGAGGTACAGGTATGACGAAAACATAACAAGCGGAATGCGGCGCTTCCGGCGGTCACGAGCCCGGCGGCTTAGCGGCCGCCCCAAAGCGCGCTTGCCTGGGAATCACGGGGCGCTCGCGCCGCGTTCGCATTGCCGCGACGGAAGGAATAAACTAGCTGCCATGGCGGAGAGCGCCGCACAGGAGAAGCGTTCCATTGAAGAGGCGCGGGCGGACTTCCTTGCGCGCTTCCCCACCTACAAAGAAACCGCTGTGCTCGACGAACTACGCGCCACGGAATATCGCCGCCTCGACGAACGCGGCCAGGTGTACCTCGACTACACCGGCGGCTCTCTTTACGCCGAATCGCAAATCCAAAAGCACTTTGAGCTCATGCGCTCCGGAGTCCTCGGCAATCCCCACTCGGCGAATCCCGCTTCAGCGGCAATGACGGAGCACGTCGAGCGGACGCGCCGCGCCGTCCTGCGCTATTTCAACGCGCCAGCCGAGGATTACATCCTTGTTTTCACGCAGAACGCTTCGGCGGCGCTCAAGCTCGTCGGCGAATCGTTTCCGTTTGCGCCGGGCAGCCGCTATCTGCTCACGTTCGACAACCACAATTCCGTAAACGGCATTCGCGAATTCGCGCGGGCCAAGGGCGCTTTGATCAGTTATACGCCACTTGTCATTCCCGACTTACGGCTAGACGTAGCGCGGCTCGAAAAAATGCTGAGTGAAGGCGATCCGGCCGCCGCCAACCTCTTTGCCTTCCCGGCGCAATCCAATTTCTCCGGAGTGAAGCATCCGCTCGAAGTCGTCGCCGCCGCCCAGCGCAGGGGCTGGAGCGTCCTGCTCGACGCGGCTGCCTTTGTACCCACAAATCGCCTTGACCTGTCCGCCGTCCAGCCCGACTTCGTCACGTTGTCGTTCTACAAGATATTTGGCTATCCCACGGGCGTTGGCGCATTGATCGTACGCCGCTCCGCGCTGCCGAAGCTGAAGCGTCCGTGGTTTGCGGGCGGCACGGTGAATTTCGCGTCCGTACAGGGCCAGACGCACGTGCTCTCGCCGAACGAAGCCGCGTTCGAGGACGGCACGCTCAACTATCTCGCGATTCCCGCCGTGGAAATCGGTCTGCTCCACATCGAAGCGATTGGCATCGAGACGATCGGGGAGCGTGTGCGCTGTCTAACCGGCTGGCTTCTGGAGGAACTCCTCGCACTGCGGCACGGCAACGGCCGCGCCATGGTGCGCATCTACGGCCCGGCCAACACCGAGGCGCGCGGCGGCACGGTGACGCTCAATCTCTACGACCCGCAGGGACACTTGCTCGATTACCGCCGCGTCGAGGAGCTCGCCGGCGAACAGGGGATTTCGCTGCGTACCGGATGCTTCTGCAATCCCGGCGCGGGCGAAATCGCCGAGGGCCTGACGGAAGACGATATGCGCGCCGGCTTCACCCTGGGCGAGGAAATCAACCTGCTCAGTTTTGTCCGCATGATGCAGGAGCGCGGCCACAAAAGCGCCGGCGCGATCCGCGCCTCCACAGGACTCGCCACCAATTTCGCCGACGTCTGGCGCTTCTTCCGCTTCATCGCTGGCTTCCGCGACCAAACGCGCCTTACCATCGGGGACGTCAGCTTCGATATCGAATCCTGCCGCATCATCCGCGATGGAAGCTAAACCTGCAAATGCCGCCAATTAAGAAGAACGCCAAACGTAATCGATACTGTCAGCTACCGGCGCCGATGAGCGTAACTGGACGCTCCTCAAGCATCACAAACGCTTTCGTTAATGCCATCATTCCGGTTATTGAGCCAACCGAGGAAGAAGAGTTGGAGGCGCCTCGAATCCTTCACATCGATCCGATGAACATCCGCTGCGCCTACTGTGGAGACAAATACACGGAAATGGGACCACCTTCGCCCCATCATCAGCAACCAGGAACCGACGGGATTCATTACGGAGATAGCAAACCTGGTTCCGAGCTGCGGGAAATGCAATCAATCGAAGCGCAAGTCTTACTCGCGTTCTTGGATGAAAGGAGTGCCCGCCTTTCGCCCAAGTCTCGGGGAATTCCTGATTTGCCGGAGAGAGTGGCTCGACTCCAAAGATATGAGGCTTGGCGCGAACCGCACAAGATTGATTTTGCCAAGGTCGTCGGTCAAGAAATGTGGCTGAGACACAGAAAGAACTGGCGAAGCGTGTTGGACTTGCTCAAGGAGAGCCACGAACTCGCTACGGAAATCCGTACCATCGTTGCAAAAGTGATTTAGATGGCGGAGGATGCAGTCAAGTGCGAACCGCTCTCCCTGCTAACAGGGAAGAATACAGGGATCTACGTCACTGGGAAAGGGAATCTAGCGGGCAATTCGCCTAAATTCAGGTTTAGCACTAAGAGGAGGCGCCATGAAAACAGGGAATTTTTTGGCTATTCACGGGAACCCGTAGCCGCTAACACGCGGATCATGAGCAGGGGGCATGCCCTAATCGAGATCCTCAGTTCAAATCAAGCCCCGCAACGATTCTATTTTTTGTTCGCAAGGGCTTGCCTCAAACCGAGCAAGCCTTTTGCCTTTGGGTTGAATACCCGATGGTCGCGCGCCCTAACCTGAAGGTCGATCGCAACTGATTAGAAAAGAAGCGGACGGCTTAAAATCTTGGAACTGTTCAGGCCACGAGGGCTAGAGGTAATTCTTGGCAAGTTTGTGACTACGGGAACGACCCAGGAAACGTGGCAGAGTCGGGCTCCAGCACCTAGGGAATACTCGCTTCCGTAAGGCATTCCTTCCGATGCAACCGTCGGGGCACTCCGCAATGATTAAAGACTGCAAGCATCTAGATTTCTACATAATCCAACCAAGTTCAGGGAGCCTTCAGGTTGTTCCAATACGATACGCGTGCCGTCTCCTAACTGTAGATGGATGGCAAACAGAAGAATCGCCGTTTGCTATCGCGGAATGCCAAGCTCCCAGCAGCAAAGTAGAGAGGTAACCTATGAGGAAGGGATTCATGATTCTGCCTCTGGTGGTCCTCGGAGCAGGATTATCAGCTTTGGCGCAAGGTTCTGGAGCCGCTTCGTCTTCTCCCTCCATTCGACCGATCGGAGTAGTTACAAAACTTCAAGCCGGCAGTTTGACGCTGCACACGGATGCGGGCCCCGATTTGCTCATCGAGATTGGGGATGGAGTGTCGTTTCTGCGCGTTCCACCAGGTGCGACAAATTTGAGTACGGCCACAAAGGTCACCACCAGTAGCATTAGTCTTGGGGATCGGGTACTGGTGCGTGGCCGCGTTTCAGAGGACCAGAAATCCATTATCGCCACGACCGTGATCGTGATGACCAAGTCGGATTTGGCGAGCGCGCGCGACGCTGAGCGATTGGATTGGCAGCAGCGTGGCATTGGCGGAACAGTTCAAGCGGTGAATCCAGAGACCAAGGAAATCAAAGTTGCATCTCCCGCGGCGCCATCCGCGCCGGGCAATCCCACACGTGTGGTGTCCATTGTGCTGAAGGCCGACGCGGTCTTGCTCCGCTATGCTCCGGATTCGGTAAAGTTCAGCGACGCCAAGCCTAATACTTTTGAGCAAATCAAGGTAGGGGATCAATTACGAGCGCTGGGCGCGAAGAGCGACGATGGAAGCCGCTTCACGGCGGAAAAGTTAGTGTCCGGCACATTTCGAAACTTCGGCGTTGCCGTGGTTTCGGTTGACGTCGAAAACCGCGTCATAATCGGCAAGGATTTAGTCTCAGACCAAGCCATCCTCGTCCGAACGAATGCCGATTCAAAGTTGCATCACCTCCCGCCGTCTGTGGCTCATGTACTTGCTGTTCTCAACTCGGGTGGGGGGGCAGTAGGCAAGGCCGCAAATGAGGCGGGCGGTGAGCAGCTCGACGTGCAGCAAATGCTCGAGCGCGCGCCTGTGCTGGATTTAGGCGAGATCAAGCCCGGCGATCCTTTGATCGTGGTGAGCACCGAAGGAGCGAAGCCGTCGGAGGTCACGGCGATCGAGGTCCTAGCCGATGTGGCGCCAATTCTGGCCGCACGTCCAAAAGGCAGCAACCAGGCAGTGCTGGGATCGTGGAGTCTGAGCATGAACGGAGGAGAGGGCGGTCCATAGCTGCGGAGTGCTCCCAGGGGATGCGTAGCGATGCATCGGATAAGTCTGGGGCGGAGGGAATGAGCAGAACGGCGACAGTTCCCAAAGGTGGGTGAGGGAGTTGATACGTTTGCGTAAAATCCTGAGCCGCGCTTTCTGCGTTTTGCTGATTTCATGTCTTATTCCTACCGCGCTGCTTGCTCAGTCCGGCGAAGTCAGCCTGAGCGGCCAGGTAATAGACCAATCTGGCGCGATTGTCCCCAAGGTCCCGGTAACACTTATCGCGCCTGGAGGTAGTGCCCGCGAGGCGATAACCGATGAACTAGAGGGACGCTACGTCTTCCGGGATCTTGCCGCAGGCACCTATACCCTGCGCGTCCACGTGAAAGGCTTCGCTGACATCGAAAAACCAGGAGTGGTGATCATCCGCAGCCAGCCTCAGTTTGTGAACCTCCAGCTGGACGTAATGATGGAGCAGCAAGAGTTCACGGTGAACGAAGAAGAAGCCCCTAGTGTCAGTCTCAGTTCAGCGAGCAACGCCAGCGCGTTGACGTTGCAGGGCTCTGACTTGGAAGCGCTCTCCGATGATCCGACTGACCTTCAGGCCGATTTGCAGGCGCTCGCCGGCCCATCGGCGGGACCTAGCGGCGGAGCGATGTTTGTCAATGGATTTAGCGGGGGAAATCTTCCCGCCAAGGACTCGATCCGCGAGATTCGCATCAACCAGAATCCGTTTTCGCCGGAGTACGACACCTTGGGCTACGGTCGCATCGAAATTTTCACAAAACCCGGTACTGAAAAATATCACGGCACGATGGACTACAACTTCGGCAAGGACTTCTGGAATTCGCGGAACCCATATTCCTCCCAGAAAGCGCCTTTCCTGCTGGATGAATTTGAAGGCAATCTCGGCGGTCCGCTTGGCGAGCGCGCGTCATTCGCTGTCGAATACCAGCGAAATATGGTCGACAATGGCTCCATCTCGAATGGCTTTATTCTGGACCCGCAGACGCTCACCGCTGTGCCCTTTAACTCCGTGCTTACGACACCGCAGCGCTTCACGAGGCTCAATCCCCGCGTGGACTACCAACTCAACCCAAACAATACTCTGGTCGTTGCGTACGAGTTCACTCATTCGGATATCCGAGATGGCGGGATTGGCGGCTTCAACCTGATTTCCCAGGGTTATCACGTGACGTACTCCGATCAGACCGTCCAAATGACGGAAACCGCAGTATTAGGCTCAAATATCAATGAAACGCGTTTTCAGTATTACCGGACTGCTAGTCAGACAACGCCCAATAGCCTCGACCCGGAGATCCAGGTACTCGGTTCGTTCATAAGTGGCGGCTCGCAAAGTGGTCTCTCGCTCGATACGCAGAACAACTTCGAGCTGCAAAACTACACATCGATGGTCCGAAACAGGCACACCTTGCGGTTCGGTGTTCGCCTGCGCGGGCAGACGGACAGCAGCATTACACGGCAGAATTTCAACGGCACGTTCACATTTGGGGGTGGCCTCGCTCCGGAACTGGATTCCAACAACCAACCTGTGCTCGACGGTTTCGGAAATCCCGTGTTGACCTCCGTCAAGTCCATCGAACGGTATCGCAGGACTCTCTTGTTTCAGCAAATGGGTGACTCTCCGGCACAGATTCGAGCATTAGGTGGCGGGGCTACACAGTTCAGCGTCGATACGGGCACTCCAAGTCTTTCGGCGCACGAGGTTGACGTTGGATTCTTCGCCGGCGACGAATGGCAGGTGCATTCGAACGTGACTCTGGATCTCGGACTTCGGTATGAGACCCAAAGCTATATCCATGACTGGCGGGATATCGCTCCGCGCGTAGCGATATCCTGGGCTCCTGGAGGAGGCTCCAGCAATTCTCGCCCTAAAACCGTATTGCGTGCTGGATTTGGCATTTTCTACACGCGCTTCCCTCTTTCGGACGTGGTTACTGCCGAACGCTATAACGGAATTCTCCAACAACAGTTCGTGGCGGCCAATCCGGATTTTTTCCCGACGATTCCCTCAACAAGCTCGCTTGCGACGCTAGGGTACCAGTCCAGCGAGGCAGTGAGTTCCCGCCTGCGGGCTCCATATCTTATGCAATCGGCACTAACGTTGGAGCGCCAAATCTCGGCGAGCACCGCGTTCGCAATCACTTATACGAATTCTCATGGGGTGCACCTGTTCCGCTCGGAAGATATCAACGCGCCACTGCCCGGGACTTACAACCCTAACGTGCCGAACAGCGGCACGTTTCCGTTCGGGCATCCAGGCCCCGTGTTCCTGATGGAGTCCTCGGGGATTTATAACCAGAACCAAGTCGTCGCCAACATCAACACGAGGCTGAAACAGGGAGTCTCACTGTTCGCGTTCTACGTGCTCAGCCGCGCGATGAGCAGTACGGATGGCATCGACACCGTGCCGGCAAACCCGTATAGCATCGCGGGCGAGTACGGACCGGCAGCAACGGACGTCCGTCATCGAGTGACGTTTGGTGGCTCTATCAGCGCGAAGTGGAATCTGCGCATCAGCCCATTTTTAGTTCTCCAGTCCGGCGCGCCGTTTGATGTCACGGCTGGAAGCGATCTCTATGGCACGACATTGTTCAATGGGCGTCCTGGCATCGCCACCGATCCCAGCAAGCCCGGCTTAATCCAAACGCAATACGGCCTGCTGGACCCGAACCCTTCACCGGGCGAAGTCATCCTTGGCCGAAATTACGGGCGCGGACCAAGTCAATTGCGTGTGAACCTTCGAGTCGCAAAGGCCATCGGATTCGGGCCAGTGACTGGACGGGCTGAGGCACGGTCATCTGTAACCGCGGGAGGAGCCACCGCAGCACAGGCTTCCGGCAGAGGGTTAGGCGGAATAATCGGCGCGCCGAAGACGGTGCACCGATATAACATGATCTTCTCGATGTCCATCCAAAACCTGCTGAATCACAACAACCCCGGACCAATTACGGGTGACATCACCTCACCTCTATTCGGGTCCGCGAACCGGATCGCCGGTGGGCCCAATGGCGAGGGTTTCTTTGAAACTGCGGACAATCGCCGGCTGGAAGCGCAGATCCGATTCACATTTTAATCGTAAGCAGAATTCGGGGAGGAGAATTTTATGAAGACAACAGGACCACAGCGAGTCAGCCCTGATATCGCTGAGAAACACGAAGCTCCGAAATGCAACCGAGGAGATGATCAGATGAGAAGATTCGTCATTTTTCTAATGGCATCTGGGATCTTGTTGTTGTCAGCGTCGATTTTTGCACAGCAGCAAGACGATTCCCGTCCGGGTAAGGCTTCGAACGGAACACCGCTCAAGCTGGTAGGCAAATACGAATTCCCCAATAACGTGACGGGGCGTTTTGACCACATCCTTGTCGACCTCAAAACGCAGCGACTGTTTACTACCCCACAGAGCACAAAAGCAGTTATGGTTTTCGATTTGAAGACCCGCGAGCTGATCCACACACTCCCAGGAATTGCGATCCCGCACCATCTACTCTACCGGGAGGATCTAAACCGTCTTTACGTGACCGATGGGGGAGAAGGAGGAGCGCTGAGAATTTTTGACGGGAAAACCTATGAGTTGCTCAAAAGCGTACCGCTTCTTCCCGACGCGGACCCAAGTATCTATGACCCAGCAACAAAGTTGCTTTACGTGGAGAATGGCGGTAAGGACGCGAAGATGGATTATTCCACGATCAACATCATTAACACCACGAGTGGCGAGAACCTTGCCTCACTGACAGTTGACACGCCGGGCCTCGATGGCATGGCCATTGAACCATCCGGACCCAGGTTGTATGAAACTGACGTGGCAAAGAATCGCATTGTGGTCATTGATCGCGTGGCTCGCAAAGTCATTGCAACCTGGCCCATCACACTTGGCAAGACCGCGGTAACATTGGCGTTGGACGAACCGCATCATCGCTTATTTGTGGGCTGCAGAAGCGGGCATATCATCGTATTTGACACGGCCACGGGCAAGGAACTCCAGGCGCTTCCCATCAATCAAGGTGTGGACGACCTGAGTTTTGATGTAAAGGCCAGGCGCCTCTATGCCGCCTGCCCTGCCGGGGATGGCTCCATCGATGTGTACAAACAATTGGATCCTGACCACTATGTATCCCTCGGCCAGGTCCCCAGCGGACCTGGGGCGAGGACCGGAGAGTTAGTGTCTGCGCTTGGACGGTACTATGTGGCGGTGCCCCAGCGTGATGCGACGAACGCACAAATTCTTGAGTACCAAATCCAGTGAGGCGGCAACACCCAACACTTCGCGAGATCCAGTTTCGAGGCTCGGAGGTTGTCGTCACGGCTGGTATTCAGACAACCACGTTCAACCTGCTGCGGTCCAATCGATGTCGGATCGCAACAAGCCGGTGGTCGTCGGCTTTTTGGGATACGGAAAGAGCTTTGGTGAAGGACACCCAGTGGATTGAACGCGCATCCCCGGCTGTGCCGTTGTGTACGTCACTAAAAGCAGCGTCTTTACGGCCCGTCCCAAAACGAAAATCCAGCTTGACTCTCTTTCCGCGTCGGGCTTACAAGAGCTCCAACCCAATCGTTAGACGCATGGGAATCGCTTGCTGCCGTCAGCCGGGGGGATAGGATGGTCGCAGGAATCCGGCAGCTCGATGAAAGTCATACACTAACGAACCAGCAGAAAATAATTCTCGTCATTGCCAGTATTCATGGCATGCTGGAGTTCTTCGATCAATTCATCGTAGCGTTCGTTCTAATCTTCGTGATGAAGCCTTGGCATTTGACTTATGGCGAGTCCGCTATTGTGCTTCTTTCATCAGGAATTGGTGCAATCATCGGCGCAATCGTGTGGGGCTATATTGCCGATCAGTTTGGCCGGCGTCCCGCACTGGTCGCGATCGTCATGACCTATTCTCTGTCAAGCCTGCTCCTAACGTTTACCCCGGTGGGCAATTGGATCTATTTCGCTATTTTCCGCGTCGGTGTCGGCCTCGGAGTCGGCGGGTACATCGTGAATATCACGCTCGTCCAGGAGTGCGCGCCAGCACGGAACCGAGGATGGGCGAGTGGAGTCATCTCGGTTTGCGCGCCGGCAGGGCTACTGCTAAGCGCCGCTTGCGCCGCATTTCTCACTCCTATCATCGGTTGGCGGGGCCTCTTTATTTTAGGAGCGCTTCCGGCGTTCTTCGTGATCGTTGTCCTTATCTTCGTTCCAGAATCACCGCGCTGGGCACTACGACACGGTCGGCCGGATCTCGCACGCGTGTCATGTGCCCGGTTGCTCGGGATATCTCCGGAGACTGTGGATCTCGTCCCGCCCGAACAAATCGAGGTTCGAACTCCTAAGTGGACGGAAATCTTCATATATCGTCGAAGCGTTACCATCGGATTGCTTATAAATCTTGGAGTGATCACTGGTATATACGGCCTAATACTATGGTCGCCGGCGCTCCTAGTTATGGTCGAGCGTATCTCACCGCACACCGCGTCTGAAGTGATGATCGCCATCAGTTTGACAAACATCTTAGGGCGCGTCGTCTTCTCATGCCTGTCCGAAAAGGTTGGCCGCCGCGCGTCAGGCGCGATTTCCTGCTTTGGCGGGGCAATTCTTTTGGTATTCACTGGGTGGGTGGCACAAGGCGAGGTTGGACTTAGCTCATTCTTCTGGCTGTTTCTCCTAGTCACTTTCTTTCTGGTCGACGGAGGGGTCGCTGTCAGCGGGCCCTATACCACCGAGATCTGGCCGTCCAGCCTGCGCGCGAGCGGTTCCGGATTTGCCTACGGCGTCGGAAGCATCGGCAAGATCACAGGTCCACTTGGGCTAGCGCTACTTATTGGCGCATCGAATTACATTCAACCCGAAGCCACAGTCGCGTCCATCGTGCCGGCGTTCCTGTATTTGTCATTTTGGTATGTAGTCGCGGGCCTCGCGTACCTTTTTATGGGATTTGAAACTAAAGGATATTCACTCGAGCAAATTGAGCAGTCGCTCGAAGAAACCCCAACGTCACCGACCCAGACGAAAGAGGAATTCGTCGCTGCATTGAACGCTGGGAAGTCTCGGAGCGTCGGCAAAGTGTAAGTTACCGACTGCGCGTCATGGTTCTGGTGTTTCCTCAACATCGTTGACCTAATAGCTTTCAGCAACGGAGATTATGCCATCGGCATCGCGAACAACGCCCGCGCCCGCCGTGACCGTGGATGCCTGCACACATACTCGGAGGTGCCTTACTTCGCCAGTCGCCCCGCAAATAATCGTGAGTTCGCGCGCGTTCCGGTCGCCAATGTGGCGGAACCAACGAAAGCACTCTATGGCACACATGATGACGTCACATGGCTCGAAATCAACGCGTTCGATATCACGTCTGCACCCGTCGCGCACCAGTCTAGTGGTCTAATGATCGTGTCCTGTGTCTATCCTTGTATCTGAGAGGCGAGGTTTGTCGGGTAACCGCCAGCTCGGTCTTCATGAGCTCCATCGATGACGTATCGGCAACGTCTAGAGCTCCTGGAGCGCCGGGACACCCCAAACTTCCAGTCGAGCCACCCGCCGTTCTTAACAAGGCGGCGGAAGGCCCGTATTATTCCGGGAAAAAGCTAAACGACCCGGAATGAGTTTCTGCGCCGCACTCAGACAGACTAGCTATTTCTCGGTCGGAGCGAGCACCCCCTGATTGAGGCATTTCAGGCGATTGGGATTGCAGTCCATGTACTTCTTATAATCCGGATGCAAAGGAACGAAGGAATTCCGGCTCGGCATCTGAACCTTCGGCAGACTCTTGGCGTCCATAACGTCGTTTTCCTGAATGACGCCGTTCCAATAAAGTAAGGCAGCGGTTACAGCGTAAACTTGACTCGCGGTGAGCGATCCCTCCTGATATCGGGGCATGCTGCGGTTGATAGCATCCCATAAGGTCGTCGCAAGCGGAAAGTTATTCGGTGGTCCTTTCTGGGTTACGATGGCACCGCCGGGACCCGTCGGAGAAACGAACACCCCGGCGACACCACCCCCTCTCCCTCCCGGCCCGTGGCATCTCATGCACTTTTGCGCAAAGAGAGGAATTCCTTCCTCGGTGGATCCACTCCCCGGCGGGAGCTCCTTCCCATCTGGACTGATAGCGATGTCCCAGGCGCGGATTTCTTCACTGGTGGGCGTCCTGCCTAATTTATAGGTAGGACCCTGAGCTTGTGCCCCCACGCACATCGCTAAGGCCAACCCTGGCATGCACAGATTAAGTAAGTAACGCATTTTCTACCCTCCCCTCACGGTCCACTTTCCAGGGTTGAATGACATTCACCATTGCTCCAGTGTCCCTATTCATGTCTATGGAGCCGGGTTTATAGCCCCAGAGCTCGCCAAACTCGTCGAGTGACTTCTGAACGTCACCCTGCTCATCCGTGCATCGGGACTGAATCACAGCCTCTTGTCCGTCCCAAGTCCAGTCAAAGAAGAAGCGGCAAAAGGCTTTTGAATGCACCGGCTCCTGAAGCCTGGCGTCCTTCCAGGTCTTGCCCGCGTCAGTGGATACTTCGACCTTGCGGATGACGCCCCCGCCGGACCAAGCCAAACCGGTGATCTGGTAAAACCCGGGACTGGGCAGCCGCTGTCCGCCCGATGGGCGGGTGATGACCGATTTCGGTTGCCAGTAGAAATTGAACCACAACCTCTTACCCTGCAGGTTCGGCCGAGCGTCAGCATAGGTGTTTTCCGCTGCCAACATGTAAGGCTGGTCCACCACCTTGATTCGCCTCAAATACTTTACGTTGAAGATTCCCACCGACCCCGGGGCGACCATCCGTATGGGGTAACCTTGTTCGGGACGCACTGCCTCGCCATTCTGGCCGTAAGCCACCATAAAGTCGTCCATAGCCATTTCTATCGGAATGCTCTTGACGTGATGGCCCGCATCCGCCCCTTCCGCAATGATCCATTTGGCTTCCTTTTGCAAGCCGGCTTCCCGGAGCAGCGTGGACACTAGTACCCCGGTCCATTCGCTGCAACTCATCTTACCGTGGGTTTCCTGGACGGTTCGGAAACCACTGTGGTTCCCCCCGGGCCATATGGTGTTTCCGCGGCACTCGATAAAATGAACCCGGGAGACGGCAGGAAGGCGCTTCAGTTCATCCATGGTGTAAATCAAAGGACGATCCACCAAACCATGGATGAGCAGACGATGCTGCTGGGGGTCAATGCTCGGAGGGGCGTCATGGTTGCGGAGATTTAAAAAATGGAGCGCCGACGGCGTAATGATTCCTACCGAATCCTGATGGGGAGTCAATGCCGATAACATGTGCGGGTACTGATTGGGAGCAATCTCGCGCACGTTGTTCTCGAAATGCGACGGCACGCCGTAGAAACTCGAAAAGCTTCTTTCGTCGGGCACTCTGGACTCGGACTTCTGGGCATGCGCGGAGCGTACTCCTCCCACGGTTGCTAATCCGGCCAGCGCGGCGCTCTGCCTCAGAAAACGTCTGCGGCTCGATGGCTTTAATTCCGTTGATTTCTCATTTGCGTCCATTGTCCCTCCAATTGAACAGGAATTAGCAAGAGACTAGCCCTGCGCTTCAAAAACCATAAGTGCGAGTTTAGCTTCGGGCTTAGCCGCACCCGAAAGCTCAACGTAAAGTCGATTTAGTTCAGGGACGAATAAGCCTGTTTTGCCTTGGAAGCCCGTAGGCACTTCCGCAATGTGTTCGTAGTGATCCGGATCCCTCTGTTGAAATACGCTGGTTGCGCCGTCTCCCGTCACATAAATTCGTCTGTGTGCAGCATCGAAAAACATATCATCATTGACGCCGACGCAAGGGAGGTTGGCTACAACGCTGCCCGTATCTGTATTGAAGGCTATAAATCTCGGTGGCTTACGGCAAGCAATGAAAACACGATGATTCGTTTCATCGAGCGCCAACGCATCCTGGACAGTAGCTTCCGGAACCGGCCATCGTGCGACTACTTGACGTGTCTCTAGGTCCACTACTCCAAGCTCATTGGTGGTTGCGAGGTTGATAAACAGTTTTTTATCCGAATGTCTAATCTCCATCGCCTGCGAGACCTTGCCGGGAAGCGTTATTTCGCCGATGAGCTTGAAAGTTCTGGTGTCAATGATATTGAGCAAGCTGTGATCCGGGCTGGAGTCAGAGCTGCGAGATTCCACGTAGCAGTATTGCGTCGTCGGGTCAAACACGGCGTTGTCTGCACCCGGGGGAAGCTTCATCGTATCGGTAATTTCATACGTCTTTCCGCTCACGAGTTTGCATATCCCGAGTCCGGCATTCCCAACGGTAACAATCAGCTGGTCGGAACTGGGTAAATAGACAACTGCGTGGGGCTGCTCAAAACCAGAGATGCTGTGGAGATGTTCGCCAGTGCGGAGATTAAAAACTTCGACTGTCTTGTGATCCTCGGCGGCGAGAAATAAACGATTACTCTTAAGGTCGTAATCAAAATGATCGAAATCACAGCCTTCAAACCCAGGCATAGGGATGGTGTGGATTAGGCGAAGCGGGGACTTCGTTTGCGCCGCCATTCTGAGCGCGGCTCCGAGAAAGGCGAACCCAACTCCGAGTGACACCCTTTCCCCGAATTCACGGCGCGAGAGATTTTTCATTTATTACTCCTCGTCTATGGCAGAGGATCTGAATCCATCTACCATGCAAATTTCAGCGCGAATTGGATTTCTCTGGAGGTTGTAGTAGTCGAAGTTAACAATCCTGCGGCGCCAGTGGCCGCCCCGGTAGAATCGTATATATCCGTATTGTCCGGCGTCACCGGAACGGCAAAGTTCGGACGGTTGAGAACATTGAAGAACTCGGCCCGAAACTGTACGTTGAAGCTCTCCGAAATCCTCTTGACCGCGTTGTTCTTGAATATCGAGAAGTCGAGGTTAGATGTCCCAGGGCCGATAAGTATGTTGCGACCCGAATTGCCCAGGAGATTAAAGCATTCGAGTGAGCCGGCGGGTAGCGGGCCACCGACACTGGGTGGCGCTGGGTCGCAGTTGGCTGCCCAAAAGGCGGGATTCGGCGCAGTGGGGACCGCGAAGCACTGAGTATTTATGTAGTTATCGGGATTTCCAGGATTGGTCAACTTTTGACACCCAGACCCGGTCAAACGATTTGGAAAAGCCCACGGATCGCTGTTGAGCTGATTCAACGGGTCAGCGTCTGTACCGAAGGTAGCCGTGAACGGGACTCCATCGCTGGCCGTATAGATGCCCCCTAATTCCCATCCATCCAGCACCCAAGCGGCAGGCCCTGAAATCGACTTCGGAGCAGGCACATCCCACACGACGTTGATTACCAGCGTCCGGCCAATATTGAAGTCAGAAAGACCACGGGACAATTTCTGGTCAAACCAGTGCAGACTGGAAATCGAATTCGAGAATGTATCCCCATATGCGGTCGCAGAGTTGCTGTCAATGCTCTTACCCCAAGTGAAAGAGCCTTGCGCCTGCAAACCGTGACTCATCTTTTTATGCGCGCCTACTTGCAAAGCGTGATAGAAAGAATTCCCCGACCACGTTATGGAGGAAATCTTACCGAAGTTCGGGTTGATTTTTGGAGGCGGGTTCCCTGTAGTCGAGGCGCATTGAGTGCCAGCAATGCACTGATTGCCATTAACATCGACCTGGGGGTAGAGGTAGCCGGCCGACGTCAGCGTTGGGATCACAAAATTTGCATCGTCGACCTTGAACGGCTGATGCACGCCTCGCGAACCAATGTAACCAACCATCACGGCGATGCTGGGCGTCAATTGCTGCTGAACGTTAAGGTTCCATTGCATCACATAGTCTCGATGGGGGTGTGGCTCAATATAGGTTCCGTTCGCCGTTTTTGGGTTTATTTTTAGTTCCGAGAATGCACCTGTGTAGAACGAACCCTGGCCCGGGTTGCTAAGACTGGCGAACTGGTTGTAAGGAGCGGCCTCGCCGAGGTGGAACTCATATTCGAGAGGCAGAGCGTCAAATATTCCAAAGCCCCCCCGCACCGCCGTCTTTCCAGTGCCGAACGGGTCCCACGCAAATCCTATGCGCGGCTCAAAGTTGTGAAGGGTGGGATTGGAGTACACGGGACCGCCTATATGAGATGCTGCGTCTGTAATGTTAGTGAGCAGGGAAATCCTGTCCTGAGCCTCCGTGGGTACTGTAACCATCTCATAGCGCAAACCTGCGTTAAGCGTGAAGTTCGGACGCAAGCGCCAGTCATCTTGCGCATAGGCGCCAAACAACGTCTGGCGGAGTCCCGAAGGATGCTGCGTTTGAGGAAAGCCCGAATCGAATCGCGCCGGTTGATTCGTCAGGAATGCGGCCCTTGAGCCAAAACTGAACAGCCCGGTAGAATCGGAATATGTTATCGCGTTCGTTTGCATTCGCTCGACAGCGACGCCGAACTTTAAGGAATGGGTTCCGTGTGTAAGAAAGGCGTCGTCATACGCCTGGTATGAATTCCAACGCCAAATGCCGCTCGGCTTGCCGCCCAATCCCCCTGTAAATGGCGAAACGCCTGGCATCTGCACTTGGGCCGCGTTTTCGCCGGGAGTTCCACCCAGAGACTTGTTGGCAGCCAACGGATTTATCGCTTGAACGCTCGTATCGTTGTCGGCGCGGTCCCTGTTAAAGCCGATTCTAGCAGAATTAACTATTGAAGAACTTACCGTGTGGCTTTCCTCCACGGCTACAGTCTGCCTCCTCGTGTGAGAGCCCAGGAGTACATCACCGAAGCTATCGGGAAACGTGAAGGGGGTGTCATCGTATAAGTAAGTAGCCGAGAGACTGTCTTTCTCGGAGAATTTTTCGTCTACTCGGGTCGTAAAAAAATCCTCTCTTACGATTTGCTTTCCCGCAAATGTGAAACGACCAGTATCCCCATTGCTCAGAGTGGCCCCATTGGGCAACGGGTAAAAACCCAGATATTGCTGGGCCGCAGGATCAACCGCTACCGTAGTTGGAGTACACGGTGGCGGCGTACCAGGACCAGGACTGGAACAAAGATTCCCATTTCGCATCGCCATGGACGGTACCGTCGATACTGAAGAGACTCCCTTGTCCTGTCGTAGACCTTCGTAGTTTCCAAAAATGAATAGCTTGTCCTTGCGAATCGGCCCTCCCGCCGAGGCCCCGAATTCGTTGCGTCGGAACTGAGGAATCTGCGCCGGATCGAAGAAATTGCGGGCATCGACAGCGCTATTGCGGAGAAACTCGTAAGCGGTTCCGTGGAACTGGCTCGTCCCTGAGCGGGTGATGGCGTTGACCACCCCCCCGGACGTCCTCCCGTACTCGGCTGAATAGTTGCTCGTCAAAACCGAGAACTCCTGGATGGCATCCACGCCCATCTCGCCACCCATGACACTACCCGAAGCTCCGTTGGCGTAGTCATTGATGCTAACCCCGTCCAGCCGATAGTTGTTCTGTTGGGGGCGTGCTCCGGAAACAGTTATCTGCGACCCGAATCCCCGGTTCCCCCGGTTCGCTCCTTGGGTAAAAGGCGATTGCGTCTGAACCGCATCAACGCCAGGCTGAAGGTTCGCTAAGTCCGTCCAGCTGCGTCCGTTAAGGGGGAGCTCGCGAACCGTCGTTGAGTTAACTTCGGCACTAATGCTTGACGAGGCCAACTCAACGATAGGCGCTTCCTCGACGACTTGAATGTGTTGTTCCGTATTGCCGACCTGCAAGGTGAGATTCAGAACTTGCTTGGCTCCCACCGTCAGGCTGATGCCGCTCCGTACCAGAGTCGCGAATCCCGGGGCCGAAATTGTCACTTCATACGGACCAGGCAGCAGATCCGGCGCTGTATAAAAGCCATCAGCATTCGTTGTGACATTATGCGCGACACCAGTAGCCGTGTTTGTAATTACGATTTGCGCTTGAGGAACGACTGCTCCGGATTTGTCGGACACCGCGCCGGAAAGCGTGCCTCCCACGACTTGGGCTTCCAGCGAAGCGGGCGCGGCTGTGCTGAGCACAAGAACGGCTAGCAATAAGTATCGGAAAGGTCCTTTTCCGCAGGCCACAAACATTGTCGTGGGCATGGTCTTCCCCGCTGGGTGTCTATGTCTTCGCATTTTCTCCCCCTTTTTGGGAAAGCTAGTCGTCCAAAAGTTGATTACTTATATTCATAAGATGAATACAAGTCAAGACCAAAAAGGGAGCCGCAGCGCAAAGGCGAGGTTCCAGAGATTTTGTGAACAATATTTGCGATTGGCAGTGTTGGTCGGCCAGCACAGTCCGGACCTTTCGCTTTTACACTTGACAATCATTCCTATGATGAATATAAGGAATCATTCAATCGGTGCGTCGAAAACAACAACGACGCCACAGGAGGACCGTGTGAAAAGTGTGCTATCACGAAGGGATTTCGGAAGAAACGTGTCCATGACGGCTCTCGGTAGTTTAGCGCTCGGCGCGTTGACGCCGGCGGCAGAGGCGCAAGGGAGCTCATCTCAGCCTCCAAAGCGCATGACCACCGTTTTACGCGAAATGATAGACAGGCCTGGGGTGATCGCTGCGCCTGGCATCTACGACGTCATTACCGCTCGGACTGCAGAACGGATTGGATTTCAGGCTCTCGACCTACCCGGCAGTGCGCTCGGGTACGCGACTTGTATGATGGAACCGAATCTCACTCTGACAGATATGGTAGAAACCACTCGGTCGATCGCAGATGCAGTTAATATACCCGTCGTGGTTGACGTCGGGGCTGGATTTGGCGAGCCGGCTCATGTCGTACATATGGTTCACCTGCTTGAAAAAGCGGGGGCCGCGGGCATCCATCTAGAGGACCAGATTTATCCTAAACGGTTTCACTACCATACGGGCCAAGAACACACAATTGAGCTCGAACCGTGGCTTGCTAAGATTCGCTACGCTCTTCAAGCGCGAACTGATCCAGACTTTATCATCGTTGCACGCACGGACGCTTATAAAACCGTGAGCTTTGCCGAAGGTATCCGCAGGTCTAATCTTGCCTTCGAGGCGGGTGCACATATGATAATGCCTTCACACATCGAAAGCTTGGACCAAATCAAACAACTCCCCAAGGAAATCAATGGCCCCATGAACTGGACGCATGGCTTCGGGCTCACGCTTAAGCAGTTAGAGGACATGGGGACCTCGAAGGGTCGCTACAAATTGGTTAACTACGTGGGCGGACCGATACAATGGTCCTACAAAGCCGTAAGGGATGGCCTAATGAATCTCAAGCAGACCGGCGACATCGGAATGGATGCGGCAGTTTGGGCGCCCATTACGAAGGAGATTCAAGAACTGTCTGGGCTCCCAGAGCAGATCACCATTGAGAACGCGACTACAGAGAAAGGCTGAATACATCCAGCAAACGTGAATGGGGATTAGGTCTAAACGCTCTTTGAGACCCGACTCTCTTCCCAATGCATGCAAACATCTGTCGATAATGAAAGCGCGCGGCTCTCTCGTGGCATGGGTGGCGGGCACGCGCTTACTGTGGTTGGCATACTGGAAGGCTGCCAATTCGACGCGCGCATCCTGTGGTGTGAGGAGGCTGTGGATATGAGCGGCAAGACAAGGGCTTTCCTCATTGCTGCGATGGGTGCTGCGCTGGTTTTGGTGCTTCAGGTCGTCTGTCCCCAGAACTTGCAGGCACAGGGCAACACACCCAAGTACGAGGTGGATTCGTCTTGGCCCAAGCCCTTGCCGGACAGATGGGTAACCGGCTCGATCGGCGGGATTTGCGCGGATAACCAGGACCATGTGTTCGTCCTTAATCGGCATAATCTAACTGACAACGAACTGGACGCCGGGCATCAGGCGCCGCCGGTGCTTGAGTTTGATACCGAGGGCGCTGTTGTTAACTCCTGGGGGGATCCCGAAGTCCTAGGGCTGGGGGGGTTCCACAGTTGCATGGTTGACCGCGAGAACAACGTGTGGTTGACCTACGTGGGGGACGGCATTGTGCAGAAATACTCGCACAACGGGAAACTCTTGTTTCAGATCGGGAAGAAGGGCGTTGTCGATTCCTCGGATGGCACATTAACAGGAAGAGCTCTGAATTCGAGTCACGCGGCGTTCTTTAGACCGTCAGGCATCGCCTTTGATCCGAAAAGCGGCGACCTCTACATTTCCGACGGCGAATATCTGGACGGCAACCACCGGGTGGCGGTGTTCGATCCTGATGGGCAGTTCCTCCGCCAGTGGGAACCGCATCGTGCGGAGAACGAAACCGGTGACCCGTGGAAGGTGTTAGTTGTTTGTGTGGCAGTCGACAACGATGGCAATGTGTACACATGCGACCGGGTAGCCCATCGGCTCCAGGTATTCGATAGGACTGGTAACTTTAAGAAGAACATCCCCATACCTTTCGAGCAAAGGAGCCAATACACAACGACAGGACCTGGACACCCGCCCGGTGCGTGGGGCTTGGCGGTGCCCGGTGCGTGGGGCACAGCCGTGTCCGTAAGCTTTTCTCGCGATCCGGATCAGAAGTTCATGTTCGTCAGCAATGAAGACGACGAGCAAGTTGAAATCCTCGATCGCGTCAGCGGGAGAATTTTGTCCAGTTTCGGGCGAGCGGGTCACCAGGTGGGCGAATTTACCCATCTTCATCACACCACGATCGACTCCAAGGGAAACATCTATGTCGGCGAGGTGAGCGTGGGCGCGCGAATCCAGAAGTTTAAGATTGCGGGAACTCAATAAAGAAATCGACTATATCCGGTGACGACCCGAGGGCTTGTCCCCCAATGCTTGAGCGCAGCTTCCTTGATGAATATGGAGCATGCCTTTATCGTGGCCGTAATTCCTGAACGCATGTGGAGGTTGGTGTGTATAAATTGAAGACTACTTCCTTGGCAATCATCATGATTGCATCGCCGATCGGGGCTGCGGCGCAGGCAAAGGCACCTCTTGAACTGTTGCAATCAATTCCACTACCAGCGCTCCATGACGGTGATTTCGACCACTTTACTGTCGATCTCGGGAGTCACCGCCTATTCCTCACTGCCGAGAAGAATGCGGCCGTCGAAGTATTCGATTTGCAAAAAAACGAACTGGTTCACACCCTTACGGATATCGATGAACCTCACTCAATGCTTTATCGGGCTGATTTAAAGAAACTCTACGTAGTGGACGGAGGTGCGGCGGAAGTCAAGATCTACCAAGGCGACACCTACAAACGCCTTGGGAGTATAAAGCTTGAGGATGACGCTGACTCCATGGCCTACGATCCCTCTACAAAATACCTGTATGTCGTCAACGGTGGTAAGGGCGCCCACATGGCATTTTGTTTGATAAGCATTCTTGATACAACGACAGACAAGAAGTTGGCCGATATAAGAATTGACTCAGATAGTGTTGAAGCGCTGGCTCTTGAAAAATCAGGGCAGCGGATGTTCGTCAATATAACCGGAAAGGACGCAGTTGGCGTCATTGATAGGGAAAAGCGTTCGCTGATCGCAACTTGGCCGATTGGACAGGAGTCGAAACATAATGTCGCCATGTCGTTTGACGAAGCCGCTCATCGCCTGTTCATTTCGGCCAACAATCCTGAGAGGCTTATCGTTCTGAACTCTGATACGGGTGCGATAGTTGCGAGCCTCCCTTGTGGTCACCTTGTCGACGACATCGCCTACGATCTGAAGAGTAAGCGGATTTATGTTTCAGGTAGCGACTTCATCGATGTGTTTCAGCAAATGGACCCTGACCACTACGAGCAAGTCGGGCAAGTTCCAACTGCTTTTCGTGCCAAGACAGCAATTTTAGTGCCTCAACTGAATCGATATTACGTCGCGGTGCCGCGTCATGAAGACAAAACTGCCGAAGTACGCGTTTTTGAGGTAAAGCCCTAGAGCGTTTTTCAACACGACTAGCGTTTAGTCCTCAATCACAAACTTGCCCGTGCCATGTTAATTTGAAGCCCATGCTGTACTCTCTGGGTGCGACACGAATCTTCCCGCTTAAGTAAATATCTGGTAAGCTATTCCCGGCTCACGGACATGTTAGATCTCAGGGATCTTCCGATTGTTCGCAAAACATCGCAGAGCCGTTACTACCAGAACCTAGTTTCGGCGCAGATCATGCTAAATCGTAAGCTACCTCTCTGGTATCAACTCGAACAGAGTTTACGCTCCGAGATACTGACGCGGCAATTCAAGGAAACCGGGCGGCTTCCCACTGAAGTTCAACTTTCAAAACGCTATGGGGTGAGCCTCATCACGGTTCGGGAAGCCCTCCGGTGCCTCGAAGAGGATGGAATGATCGTTCGCCGGCGACGCTTTGGCACTTTTGTGCGCCCTGAAGTATACGATCATCATGAGCTGAAGGTGCTTGGTTCCGTCGAAGCCATTTTTTCGCAGCAAGCGAGTGATGAAACCGAATTGCTCGAGCGGAAAAAGATCGCGCCACCTGAGGAGTTCAAGGCTCTTTTTGGTTCTGTCGATAAAGTCTATTTCTTTCGGCGGCTGCGGTCCAAGAACGGAACGCCGCACAGCTACGCCCTTAACTACGTTGTCCCCGAATTCGGCTCGCGCGTAAATCCGAGCCAACTTAGACGCTCTTCCATGACGCAAGTTCTACATGATCGTCTGGGCGCGAAAATTGCACGACTGCAGGACATCGTTGAGGCCCGCTTGGCAAGCCCTGAAATTGCGCAACTTCTGGACATACACGTTTTGAGCCCAGTTCTCTACCAGATTGCCTATGCCTACGACAAATCCAACCGACTGATTGATTTGGCTTGTATCTACTATCGCGGAGATCGCTACAAGTTCATTGTGGATATAGACTTCGACCGTAAACGTCCTCGCTAGGTTTCTTGAATTTATTCTGGCGTATAATTTGAGGAAAGTGCGTTTACTTGCGTGAACAACGCTGCACTCGTCGATGCCGTTGTACAATGAAATTCAGAACCTCTCCCGCGACCTCGTTAAGGCCCCCCACTTGAATTGAATGCTCACTTTTAAACCTTGACTTCTATTCCGCTTATCATTATAAGGATTGAATAATTTAAAGTTTAGGGCCATTCCTCTTGTAAATACCGATGACTAATACGAAGGGTGTGCGCTGGACCTTCGGCGGCAAGGACATGCGTCCAGAAAGGTGGGGATTCAGATGAGAGGAATGTTGACCTGTAAAGGAAGGATGTCGATACGCTACTGGGGGTGGCTGGCCCTCATTCTTAGTATGAGCATATCGATTCGCCTGTCTGCGCAAGTGGCCGGGGCCACCCTGTCCGGCGTGGTGGTCGACAAGTCTGGCGCAATCGTTGCCAACGCGCAGATCGTCGTCAAGAACCTCGCGACCGGCGTCGCTCGTAACGTCACAACGGACTCCGCCGGCTTCTACACGGCGCCGAATCTGCTCCCGGGTGGATATGAGGTGACAACATCGGCTACAGGTTTTGCCACCATGGTGCGAACGGGCATCACCCTGACCGTGGGGGCTCAGCAAGTTCTGAATATCACCTTGCAAGTCGGCACGGTGTCGCAACAAATTGAAGTTGTCGGCGAGGCTCCCGTCGTAGAACTAGCTTCGTCAAGTATCACGGCGGAGGTTAGCTCAGTCACGGTCCGTGAACTGCCTTTGAACGGCCGCAGTTGGACTGACTTGGCGACTCTGCAGCCAGGCGTGAATGCGATCCAGACGCAGGTTGCTTTCACTTCGGGCGGTGACCGTGGGAATAGGGGATTTGGATCGCAAATGACGATCTCCGGCGCCCGACCACAGCAGAATAGCTATAGACTCGACGGAGTCAACATCAATGATTACTCGAATGGCGCGCCGGGAAGCGTTTTAGGCGGGAACTTGGGCGTGGATGCCATCCAAGAGTTTTCGGTCCTGACGAGCAATTATTCGGCCGAGTATGGGAGGACGGCAGGAGGAGTGGTGAACGCCGTCACTAAGACGGGGTCGAACGGGTTCCACGGTTCAGTCTATGAATTTCTGCGCAATAACGCGTTCGATGCGCGTAACTTTTTCGACGGAGACAAAATTCCTCCCTTTAGGCGCAACCAATTTGGAGCCTCGGCTGGCGGGCCAATTCGCAAGGATCGGACATTTATCTTTGGCGATTACGAGGCGATCCGCCAATCGAAGGGCATTGCGTTTACTGACACTGTGCCCTCTAGCGCGGCCCGGACAGGGACTCTCCACTACACAGGCACCCCGCCATCCAATTGCACCGCGATCTCTTCAACCGAGTGTACGGTAACGATTGACCCATCGGCCGCCAAGTATCTCCCACTTATTCCTGTCACCAACGGGTCTCTGCTGGGCGCGGGAGACATAGGACTCTTCAGCTTTCCGGCTCAGCAAGTCGTAAGCGAGAATTTCTTTACTACGCGTGTCGATCACAAGATTTCGGAAAAGGATGGCCTTTTTGGCACATATCTTTACGACGACACGGTCTATCAGTCCCCAGACGCGTTTGACGTCCAGACGGTGGGCTCGCACACGAAGCGCCAGATCGTGGCACTTGAGGAAAATCATGATTTCAGCTCGACCTTGATCAATACCGCTCGGGCGGGCTACAGCCGTGAATCCGTATCCGATAACTCCACGGTTTCGGTTATCAATTCCCTCGCGGCAGATACATCGCTCGGTCCATATCCTGGAGGAACTGCCGCTCAGTTATTGATTCAGGGCGTTACACCTTTTTCCGGAGGCACAAACGGGAGCTCGAGATACTTATACTATTGGAATTCGTACCAAGGTTATGACGACGTTTTTGTGACGCGTGGAACGCATTCTTTGAAATTCGGCGTGTCTGTGGAGCGGATCCAGCTGAATATGCAGAACTTCTCCAATCCGACGGGCGTGTTTCGCTTTGCCTCCCTAGATGGGTTCCTTACCAATCAGCCGACCCGTTTCAATGGTCGCTCGGGCTTGCCGCGAGATTTTCGCCAGACCATCTTTGGGGCCTATGCACAAGATGATTGGCGCTTGCGCCCGAACCTTACGCTAAACCTGGGTTTACGTTATGAGATGGCAACTGTGCCGAAGGAAGCCCTCGGCATGTTTTCCAATCTCCTCAGCATCACGGATGCGACACCACAGTTGGGCAACCCTCTCTTTCTTAATCCAACGTTTCGAAACTTTGAGCCGCGTGTAGGATTTGCGTGGGACCCGTTCCGGAATGGGAAGACCGCGGTGCGCGGGGGCTTCGGGATATTTGATGTGCTCCCATTGCCTAACCAGTTGACTTTAGCAACTAACTCGCAGCCGTTTTCCGTCTCCGGCAGCAGCCAAGACGCGGCTGCGCTCGCCGGATCCTTCTTCGCGGGGGCACCTGCGTTGATCTCCGCGACATCGCTACAGCAGACAATCATTGAGCATGCCCCAAAGCGTACGTACGTCATGCAGTGGAATCTCAACGTGCAGCGGGAAGTGCTGCCGAACCTGACGGCGATGGTTGGCTATGTAGGCTCACGAGGCGTGCACCAGCCAATTCAGGATGACGACATGAATAACGTAACTCCAACACTCACTCCTGAGGGTTACCTCTTTCCGCAAGTCGATGTAAATGGCAATCTGTGCATTGCTGGAACCCAATGTGCCGCGACTACAGGGAACCCGCCTTCAAAACTCAATCCCAAGTTCGGCGCTATTCGCGGCATATTTTATCAAGGTAACTCGTTTTACGATGCGCTGGAAGTCGGAATCCAGAAAAGAATGAGCCGGAATTTTCGGATCCAAGGCTCATTCACTTGGGGTAAGAGTATCGATACGGGTTCGGCGACGGTGGGTGGAGACCAGTTCTCGAACTCGATCTCGAGTCTGTGGCCCAGGACCAATCCGAATGCCAACCGCGCCCTATCAGATTTCAATGTCGGCCGGACGCTCGTGATCAACGCCATCTGGGACATACCAGGTCCGAGGTCGTCTGGACCTGTCGACTGGGCCGCAAATGGCTGGGAATTGGGCGGCATCTTCACGGTCAGTGACGGAGTTCCCTTCTCCCCGACCTTCGGGACGGACGCAGATCCCTTAGGCCTAGGGAGCAGCGATCCCTGGGACTTCGCGAGTCGGTTGAGGGGTCCTGGTTGCGCAACGGCTGTCAATCCTGGGAACCCCAATAATTACATTAAAACTCAGTGCTTCTCGGTTCCCACGGCGCCCAACATGGCCTTTTGGACCGCCAACTGCGACCCAGCGCCGCCCACTTTGGGTGGCCCTTTACCCACCGGCTCGCTCGAATGCTTCAACCTGCGGGGCAATGCGGGTCGCAACTCCTTAATCGGCCCAGGGACGACGGAGCTAGATTTTTCAGTTTTCAAGAACAATCCAATCAAGAAGATTTCGGAATCCTTCAATGTGCAGTTCCGGGCTGAGTTCTTCAATATCTTGAACCACCCTAACTTTGCCGTCCCAAGTACCCCTGGCAACACAGACATATTCGATTCGACTGGAACTCTGAGTGCGGTTTCAGGCTTATTGACCTCAACCACCACCACGGCGCGGGAGATCCAATTCGCGCTGAAGCTCATTTGGTAAGCTACATGCCTTGACAGGGCACGACACGTGTTGCGCAGGTGATTCTGTTCGAGCTTGAAGAGGGAGGACCAAATGACATGGGTATCACGTCGCGATTTCGGAAAAAGTGTGTCTCGAGGGGCGTTGGGCGCTTTGGCGGTAGTCTCGGTTGCCCCGCCTGCGAGCCCTCAAGGCGAGGTATCCGCTGAACAGAGTTCTCCAAAACGAATGACCACTGTTTTGCGCGAGCTAATCAAGAGCCCTGGTATGGTCGATTCTCCCAGCGTCTACGATCCTCTGACAGCTAAAATCGCCGAAATGGTTGGATTTCGATGTATCACCATGCCTGGAAGCGCGCGGGGTATTGTCACATGCCGGATCGAATCCACGCTTACCCTGGACGAGGTGGCCGCAGCCACTCAAAGCATTACAGCCGTAATCGGTATCCCGTTGTTGGTCGACGCTGGGGGCGGATTTGGCGAACCGGCGCACGTCTTTCACACTGTCCGCACGCTCGAACACGCTGGCGCCGCCGGTGTCTACATAGAGGATCAATTTTTCCCGAAGCGGTTCCATTACTATATGGATGGCAAGGTGGATGTAATTTCAGCCCAAGCGATGGTTGAAAAGATCCGCTACGCATTACAGGCCCGTCGCGATCGCGACTTTGTGATAGGCGCGCGCACGGAGGCGATCGGTACGCAAGGCTTTGCCGAAGGCGTCCGCAGAGCCAATCTTTACCTCGCTGCGGGCGCTGATTTTGCAATGATTTTCCCAAGGGACTTGGAGGAAACGAAGCAGATCCCTAAAGAGGTTCGCGGCCCTCTCAACTTTGTGAATGCGGAACAAGGGCTCCCCGGGCGACCTAATTTCACGGCCCAGGAACTGGGTGCTATGGGTTGGAAGATGCTCAATCATCCTGCCGGCGCTATCCTCATGTATTACAAGACCATAAAGGATGCGTTTGTGCGGCTCAAGGAAACCGGCAGCTTAGGAATGGATCCGGCGATATACGGTTCAATTGGCAACGAAGCTTATAGAGCGATAGACCTCACAACTTACTATGACATTGAGTATTGGACCAGCCGTCTGGGGTGGCGTGGCGCCCCCGGGACCGCCGATCCCGAATTCCAGCCCAAAGACGAAAAATGATAGCCAGGGGGCATGAGAGCCGAGTCTAATTTTTGATCATTTTGATTCGCTCCCGTTTCAGATTGTAAGGCCGCCAGAGAGTAGTTGGGAGATTGAGGACTCAATCTTGGCGTGGAGAATGTGCTGGTGGATAGAGGTATGAGAAAACAATTCATCACAGTTTCTACAATCTTCGTTCTATTTGTCCTCAACAACCCTTCACGAGCGGCCGAGCCGTTAACCTTGATCCAGACTGTTCCGTTGTCTGATCTCCGCGATGGAGATTTCGATCACTTCGCGGTGGACCTCACGGGTCACCGCCTATTCCTAACCTCAGAACAGGGAGCGGTAGAAGTCTTCGATCTTCGGACGAACAAACTGATACACACCCTCACGGATGTTAAAGAGCCTCACTCCCTTGTCTATCGGGCCGATTTAAAGAAACTTTTTGTAGTCGACGGGGGCGCCGCGGAGCTAAGAATCTTTGATGTCGACTCCTATAAAGCCGTTGACAGTGTCAAGCTGACCGAAGACTGCGATTCCATGGCTTATGATCCCGTGTCCAAGTATATGTACATCGTCAATGGGGGCAGAGCGGCCCATACGCCGTATTCCTTGATCAGCGTTGTTGATACAACGAACGCAAAGAAACTAGCTGACATCAAAGTAGACACCAATCGCGTGGAAGCGTTGGCGCTGGAAAAATTAGGGCCGAGGTTTTTCGCGAATCTAACCGGTGAGAACTCTGTAGGTGTGTTTGACCGGAATGAGGACACCCTACTGACTACCTGGTCGGTCGCCGAAGCAGGTCAAGAGAATGTTCCTCTGGCATTTAATGAGGCCGATCATCGCCTGTTTATTGTTACTCGCAAACCGTCGAAACTTGTTGTTTTAGATTCGGATGCCGGCAAGGCCGTCGCCACGCTGCCCCTAACAGATATGGTGGATGACTTAGCTTATGACCCAGCGAGTAGGCGCATTTACGCTCCAGGAGGAGGGTTTGTCGACGTGTTTCAGCAAGACGACCCGAATCACTACAAGCAGCTCGGACATGTTCCAGGTGCTTTTCGTGCCAAGACGGCTGTTCTGGTACCCGAGTTGAGGCGATATTTTTTAGCGGCGCCTCGCCAAGGAGACAAGGTGGCCGAGCTTCGCGTTTATAAGCTGGGACGGTGAACTTCTTCTTTGAGGTTTGACGAAATTGGGGAGCAGCAAGGGGAGTGATGATATGAAAGAGAAGATAAACTCTCGCATCTTTTCGGCGGCAGTGTTTGCCATCGTGCTCGCGACCTTTTGTGCCCCGCCCTTGGATGCCCAAGGCAACCTCCCCCAGTACGAAGTGGATCCTTACTGGCCCAAGCCTCTGCCGGATAAGTGGGTAACTGGATCCGTAAGTGGAGTGTGTACTGATACTCAAGATCATGTGTTCATCGTTAACCAAGGAAATTTGACGGAGAATGAACTGGACGCCGGCCGTCAGGCTCCTCCGGTGATTGAGTTTGATCCCCAGGGGAATGTCGTTAACTCCTGGGGGAATCGAGAAACACTCCCCGAAGGACTCCACGGTTGCTTCGTGGACTACCAGAATAGCGTATGGCTCGGCGGCAGCCGGGACGGCATTGTTCAGAAATTTACGCACGATGGGAGCAAGCTCTTACTCCAAATTGGTAAGAAGGGCGTCATCGATTCATCGGACGGCACAGTTGCAGGTCGAGCATTAAATTCGAGCCATACAGGG